>TARA_R110002033_G_scaffold6828_8_pt1 | contig 14403 bp, 14 predicted proteins | sample TARA_R110002033 | Tara Oceans TARA_R110002033 (sample SAMEA4397051) | marine metagenome | biome: Polar Biome; feature: [SRF] surface water layer (ENVO:00010504); material: water (ENVO:00002006), including particulate matter (ENVO:01000060) such as... | depth 5 m
ACTACATAATGCCCATGCAGAAGACATGGTAGACCATTATTGGGGCACTATCAATTATATCACTGCACTTATTCAAGCTTCCGAACTTAAGGCAGGTCTTCTCCTCTCATTTTATGGAATACTATTAAATTTTATGTACCAAAAAACAGAAAATATATTTATAGCTTTTCCCAATAATATGCCCTTATACGTACTCATAGGTCTTTGGTTTGGCTGCACAGTTGTTTCAATCTATTTCTGTATCCGCTGTTTTATCCCAAGGATTGAAGCAAAATATGACAAAAACATGTTTTTCTTCGGAGATGTTATTTCAAAATTTGGAGGTATCAAAGAGTTTTCCAAAACCTTTTATAAAGTAAGTAAGGATGAAGATAAATTATTCGATCAGCTAGGACAACAGATATTTATTATCTCTAAAATTACTAACAAGAAATTCAAAAATGTAAACAAAGCACTTCGGTTTCTGGCTTTTGGAATTATTATGCTATTAATAACAACAATTTATTATGCTGTACTAATGGTAATATGATATTTGAGAAATATGATTAAACTCTTCCGTAACATTCGCAAAAAACTAGTAGCCGAAGGCAAAACCACCAACTACCTAAAATATGCTATTGGAGAAATTTTCCTAGTGGTTATTGGGATTTTGATTGCGTTGCAAGTTAATAACTGGAATGAAATACGAAAACAGAACATTCAAAAGGATTTGATTGTTCAATCGCTTATTAGAGATCTGAAAATGGATACGATGATGATAGATCAAACCTTAAATATTCTCAAGCAAGATACCACACAGGTTTTTGGTTTTATAAAACAAATGTCTAACGATCATATTACTATTGATACACTCATTAACATTGCTCGATTTAAGTTTGACCCTAAAGTCCATGTAGCAGTCTCTTTTAACAACAATACTTTAAAAAGTTTATTGTCGACAGGAAATTTGAATATTTTAGATAAATGGCTACAAGATGAAATACTTCAACTTGATGTGATGCATGAAGATAACATTTCCCGCACTCAACTTAATCTTGGAACCTATGTAGATCAGGTAATATCCTTCGAGCGCAAATACCCTTTGGGAGATTATGGCAATATTTCGCCTCACTCAAAACTAGCAGAAGCTATATGGGAAAAAGCACAATTTGAGGAACTAGGCACTTATTTGAATGGCCTACTGGCAATTAGAAATGTAACCAATATTTACGCCATTGGACAATTGAATGGCATTCAGGAAAAAACAAAAGAGATATTATTACAGTTTTCAGACAAACAGTCTAAGCAATAAATTATTCTCTTACTTTTCCTGTAAAAACGTTAGCTTTTGAATTGTAAGGGTTTCCAGAGCTCCGTCTGAATGATACAATTTGACCACAATGCCAAACGGCATCTTCTATGGGACCGTTAATACTATTCCTAAACGGAAATTCACGCTCACTAAAAATTAATTTGAACTGAGATATATCATCTGAAGCTCTTAAAATATCCGCAGCGGTTTTTATATTTTCCAGAGTTTGTTGTCTTTTCTCGTTAAATGTCAAATCAGGTATATCATTCACTCCTTCATTTGATTGTTGCAACGTTGCATTTAGAATCACTTTTGATAAGATATAAATATGGTCAATGGTTTCTGCACTCGTTCGAGCATCATCACTAGGTTTAAAACTTAAATCTTCTGGTTGTAACCCTTCAGTAGCCCAGTAATATCTAAATCCTAAACCATCAAGCATTCTTGCGGCAACGGTTCCTGCTGTGTAAGATTCTGGAGTGTCGGGAATTTCGTAATAAGGCAATTTAGATTCCATACTATTTTGAGATTGTATTTGATACGTCATTAAAAAGATGACTACAAGAAAACGTTTCATATAAAACTATTTAAATTCCGTATTTGTCAACTAAATATACTAAAGCTGTCATGGTAGCTGCTCCTAATTCGAGCTCACGTTTATTAACGGCATCAAACGTATCATTACTTGCATGATGATAATCAAAATAACGTTGCGAATCTGGAGCTAAACCCACTAAAACAGGAGCAATTCCTTTTAAATGACCAATATCAGATCCACTATGTCCTTTTTCAAAATAATGTACCAGATAAGGTTTAAAAAGGGGCTTCCATTGGGTTATATGATTTAATTGATCATCATCGCAGTCAAATGAAAATCCTCTGGGTGTAAAACCTCCAGAATCACTCTCTAAAGCAAATACATGATTTTCGTTTTTGAGTTTAGCCTCTTCTGCATACTTTGCGCCCCCTCTTGATCCGTTTTCTTCATTCATAAACAACACTACTCTAATAGTATGCTTAGGTTTAATACCAGATTCTTTAAGTAACCTTAACACGTCCATGGACTGTACCACACCTGCACCATCATCTTGAGCGCCATCTCCTAAATCCCAAGAATCTAAATGACCACCAACAACCATATATTGATTAGGATATTGACTTCCCTTAATTTCTCCAATCACATTATAAGATTGAACATCTTTAAGTTGTCTACAGTTTTGTTTAAAATAAAATTGGATCGTCTTCTCTAGTTTAAGCATCGTACTCAATAACTCAGCATCATTAGTACTTATGGCTGCAGCAGGAATACGTTTATCATCTGGTAAATCTCCATAAGTCATGTTTCCTGCATGCGGTAAATCGTCTAATCTTAAATTTAAAGATCTTACAATAACCCCAACGGCACCATACTTTGATGCCTCCATTGCTCCCTTTGTACGTTGATTATTTGCTTTGCTATAAGCCTCAAAAGTATTTATTAAATCTGGCTGCATGGGTCTATTGTAAAACACAATTTTACCTTCAATAGCCTCTTTTCCTAAGGTAGCCAATTCTTCAAAATCATGAACTTCAACAATAGAAGCTTTAATACCTAACGCTGGTGTTGCAACAGACCCGCCTAATGCACAAATATTAACTGTTATGGATTTCCCATCTGAACTTTTTATATAAGCATATTCTTTGGCACCACGCACCCATTTTGGGACCATAACAGGTTGTAACCAAACTTTATCTAATCCTAACTTATCTAATTCTTCTTTGGTCCAAGCAACTGCTCTTTCTGCACCTAATGATCCAGACAATCTGCTTCCTATTTGATTAGATAAATAATTCAGCCAATCATAACTCTTGCCATTTGTTAATGACTGTTTGTATATATCCTTAATAACTTCTTCGTCTGATTGAGCATTTACAGGAAATATCATTAAAAATGATATGATAAAAATGACTTTTTTTAATACATTCATAAGGCAAATTTTAGATTTTAAAGATATCATTCTATACACACTTTTATGTGAAGTAAATCATAAAAGTTGACATACAAAAACATTTAATTATTCGCTTTCTAATTGTTTTTTATACATATCCAAATTTGCTTTAATATCATCATCCAGTTCTGGTTCTTGAATATCAGTATAGGTTTTTAAGGTATCGTACATAATTTTAGCAACAATATAGCGTGCTGTTGCTTTATCGTCTGCTGGAATATTATACCATGGTGCATTCGGTTTTGAAGTTTTATTAATGGCGTCTTGATAACATTCTTGATAAGCATCCCATAGTTCACGCTCTTTTAAATCGCCTGGTGAAAATTTCCAGTTTTTTTCTTGTTTCTCTAACCTGCGAAGTAATCTGTATTTTTGTTCTTCTTTTGATAGATTTAAAAAGAATTTAAAAATGATGGTACCATTATCTGAAATGTGCTTTTCAAAATTATTTATCTGCTCAAAACGTTTACTCCAAAAGGCATTATCAATATCATTAACCGAATTTATTCCAGGAATATTCTCTGAAAGAATATAACCGGGATGCACTCTTGTTACTAATACATTTTCGTAATGCGTTCTATTAAAAACCCCAAATTTACCTCTGGCAGGAAGTTCTAAATAATGCCTCCATAAATAATCATGCTTTAACTCCAATTCCGTAGGAACTTTAAAGCTATGCACTACAATACCTCGCGTATTAAAATCTTTAAAAACCTCTCTAATTAAACTGTCTTTGCCCGCTGTATCCATACCTTGTAAACATACCAAAACAGCATATTTACCATGGGCATACATAGTATCTTGAAGTTTACCTAGTTTTTTTCTAATCGACTTTAACTCTTTTTCTATTTTTTTTTCCGAAGTATCTAAATCATAAGTTGTTGAGTTTTCTTTTAGATTAATTGATGATTCTACAAGGAAGTCTTTTGGAGATATATTTTTCATTAATTCATTTTTTTAAATTCTTCATAAAGATAGTAAAAGAATAAATTCGATGAAATGCACACTACTTTGGTATGTTTTTAATATTTTTGAGCACCTACTTATTAAATTTAAAACCAAATACCATGAAAAAGAACTACTTATTTTTTCTATTTATTCTTATATGCTTAAAATTTCAGGGGCAAACTAATTGCTCTGAAGCAGACTCTGATGTCATATATGCTTACTCAGATGTAAAGACCTCTTATGAGGCTAATAACATTTCGCATTTAAAGGAATACGCATACAAATCCTTAATGGCTTTTAAGCGTGCTTTACCAAAATTAAAAGATTGTGGTTGCGAAACGTCTTACAATCATGCTTTTGACGCTGTAGATTTATTAGAAAAAGTTGAGCCTGCTGAAACTTATGAAGACGGACGCTTTTTTGTTAAAAGAGCAAGAGACATTGCTAAAGAAAGTATTATTGAATTAGATAAGTGTACAGCTGCAGACCAAAAAGATAATAGCCTTTCTCAACTAAAAGATGAGCAAGAAACGCTTAAACAGCAACAACTTGAACTCCAACAAAAAGAGAAAGAGATTAGAATGAAATTGGCCGCTCAAAAAGAAAAAGCCTTAATGCTTAAAAAAGAACAGATGATTACCGAATACAAATCTGCTATTTCTGTAAGTGTTAAAAACTATAATGATATTTTAAAAATTAGCGATAGTAAGAATACAATCTCGGTTCCTAATGAAAGTGCAGATTCTTTAAATACCAAAAGTATTGATGAAATAAAAACTTACTATTTAAAAAGTCTTAAAGGATTAGCTTCAACCTATATGTCCTATTTAAATGACTGCGAAGACTAATTTTAATTATATATAAAAAAGGCCAGAACTCATGTAAATGCAGTTCCGGCCTTTTAAATTTTAAAATGTTACTATTTTGATGCGAACATTTTAACATCATTTTCTGTAACTTCTTTGTCACCTAAAATAATTAATCGTTCAACTACGTTTCTCAATTCCCTTATATTGCCTGTCCAATCATAATCTTGTAATAACTTAATAGCTTTATTGGTAAAAACTTTTTGTGCAGTTCCATGCTCACTTGCTATTTTATCAGCAAAATGATTTATGAGTAATGGAATATCGTCACGTCTATCGTTTAAAGCAGGCACTTGAATTAAAATAACAGCTAATCTATGATATAAATCTTCTCTGAATTTACCGTCTTCAATTTCCTTTTTTAAATCCTTATTAGTAGCTGCAATAACACGAACATTTACTTTAATATCTTTATCACTACCTACCCGCGAAATTCTACTTTCTTGAAGAGCACGAAGCACTTTTGCTTGCGCAGACAAACTCATATCTCCTATTTCATCAAGAAAAATCGTTCCTCCATTAGCCGCTTCAAATTTTCCTGCTCGATCTTTAACGGCACTTGTAAACGCTCCCTTTACATGACCAAATAATTCGCTTTCAATAAGCTCACTTGGTATAGCAGCACAGTTTACTTCTATCATTGGGCCACTAGAACGATCACTCTTTTGATGTAACCAATGTGCAACCAGTTCTTTTCCTGTTCCATTAGAACCAGTTATAAGCACTCTGGCATCGGTTGGAGCAACTTTTTCAATAATATCTTTAATATGGGAAATAGCACTACTCTCCCCTATCATTTCAAAATTTTTACTGACTTTCTTTTTAAGCAGTTTATTTTCTACAACCAGTTCTTTTCTATCTAAAGCATTCCTAACAGTATTAAGAAGTCTATTTAAATCTGGTGGTTTTGATATATAATCAAAAGCACCTAAACGCATGGTATTTACCGCAGTATCTAAATCTCCGTGTCCAGAAATCATTACAATCGGTATTTCTGGTTTAATTTTTTTTACAGCTTCCAACACTTCAACCCCATCCATTTTAGGCATTTTAATGTCACAAAGCACTAAATCATAATCGTCTTTTTTTATTTTCTCAATTCCCTCTAATCCATCGCCAGCCTCTTCAACATCATACGTGTCATTTTCTTCTGAAAGAATTTTTACAAGTACGCGTCTGATGGCAGCTTCATCTTCTACTATTAAAATTTTAGGCATATTTTTTTAACTTTTATTTTGAAAAATGTGAACATCTCTTTGGGGAAACGGAATAGTTATATTGTTTTCTCTAAACAATCTATCTATCTCAAAACGCACATCACTTTTAGGGTTGTTAGCATTAAAACTATCCCCTAAGGTAAATATAACTTTAAAATTTAATGAACTATCTCCAAAATCTGTAAACTGAACAATAGTCGCTGATGCATCTATAACTTCTGGATGTGAATTGGCAGCTTCTAACAATAACTTTTTTACTAATTGTATGTCGCTTCCATATGCAACTCCTACAGTAACACTCTCTCTTGTGGTTGTGCCATTTTGTGTCCAGTTAAATAAACTATTAGTAAGATATAAATGATTTGGAATAACCAAAACTCTATTATCAATGGTAACGGCTCTTGTCGTTCTAAGTTTTATTTCTTCAACCCGACCAACCTTACCATCCAGTTCAATAATATCACCTACATGAACCGTTTGGTCTACCAGAATAAAAACTCCTGAAATAATATCTTGAAATAAGGTTTGAAGTGCTAAACCAATACCTATTAATAAGGCTGCAGATGCAGCAAACACAGCTGTTACATCAATACCTATAGAATTTAATACTATTAACAAAACAATGGCATAAATAAGCCATCTTGCAAATGAAAAAACTGTTACGAATTTAACCTTATCTTCTTGAGGCATATTTCGCGTTAACAGTTTTCTTCCCCACCTTAATAGAACTGATGTAGCTAATAATATAATACAAATTAAAAGCACATAACCAATTGTGATTTCAATAGTATGCTTGTTATTTTGATAGATTATAAGATCTAGAAAATCAACAAACTTTTCCCAAATAGAACTTTTTGAGATAACCTTTTCAATTTTACCTAAATCTTGATCCATGTTAATATTTTATCCATTTTATTATCTCTTTATAGGTTGGCTTTTTTCCATACATTAAAATACCCACTCTATAAATTTTAGCTGCAAACCAAACAGTAAGCATAAAAGTACCCAATAATATTAATAAAGACACTATTTGCTGCCATAAAGGAACCCCAAAAGGTATGCGCATTAGCATCACAATAGGAGACGTGAATGGGATAAATGAAAATACTGTTGATACGGTGCCATGAGGGTCTTCAATAACTGTAAAAAAACCGACATATACCGCCAACATTAAAGGCATTAAAATAGGAAAAATAAATTGTTGTGTGTCTGTCTCGTTATCAACAGCGGCACCAATGGCTGCATATAATGAACTATACAATAAATAGCCGCCAATAAAAAACAATATAAATGCAATAATTAAATTAGTTATAGGTAAATGATAAAAAGACGCTAACAAATCATGTATTTGCATAGTCATTTCTGAATTATTCATCGCACTATGCATCATTTCTTGATTTGCAGATTGCATTTGTCCCACATCAAAACCAAAAACGGTAGAAATAACAAAAAGTAATACCCCTCCTATTAAGAGCCAAGCCACAAACTGTGTAATACCCGCTAAAGAGGTGCCTATAATTTTACCTAACATTAATTGAATAGGTTTAACAGAGGATATAATAACTTCAATAATTCTGCTTGTTTTCTCTTCGATAACGCTTCGCATAATCATGTTTCCATAAATAATGATAAACATAAATAACAAATAGCCTGCTAATCCGCCAAAAACAAGTTTAACTACACTATCTGTTTTAGACGTTTTTTCTCCCTTAAAAGTTTCCTGTAAAATGCTTACGTTTGTTTTTGCGGCATCAATCATTTTAACATCAACACCCTTTTTCTGAAGTTTTAAGTACTCTATTTTTTTATCAATTTTAGCCTCTAAATTTGAGATAACTGATAGAGAAGGAGATTCTTCTGAAAGAAACTTAATTTGTCCTGAAATAGAATCAATATCAGTTAATTTATCAATATATAACAACCCATATGACTCTGACTGTTTCGCCAATTCCTCAGCATCTTTTAAAGACATATTCTCTAATATATTATAGGTAACATGATCTTCATTTTTAAAGACGTCTTGTACCACATTAGATTCATCTAAAACTAAAATGGTTCGTTCTTTATCATTATTTATTTGTGACAAATAAGCAACTAAAGATGCCAGACCAATCATAATAATTGGACTTAAAAAAGTCATAACTATGAATGATTTGTTTTTAACCTTCGTTAAGTATTCACGTTTTATTATAAGCGGTAAATGATTCATACTCAATTATTCTTTACTGATTGGATAAAAATATCGTTAACACTAGGTATAAGCTCAACGAAATGAGATACCATTCCATAATTACATAAATAACTTAATAAATCGTTTGGATTATCACTTTCAGACAATTTAACGTTAAGCTTCAACTCATCGCCTAGCGATTTAAAATTTGCAGGAGATACTTCAAATTTTTCAGACAACTCCTTTTCCAAAATAAGTTGTTGCTTCGTATCAATACCAATTTCAAACGTATTAGTTTTAAACTGCTTTTTTATATCAATTAGTGTTCCTTCAAATATCTTATTTGATTTGTGAATCAACGTTATTTCATCACACAGTTCCTCTACAGATTCCATACGGTGTGTTGAGAAAATAACCGTAGCACCATCGTCTCGTAACTTTAAAATTTCATCTTTTATTAAATTAGCATTTATAGGATCAAATCCAGAGAATGGTTCATCAAAAATTAACAATTTAGGCTCATGCAATACTGTTACAACAAACTGTATTTTTTGTGCCATCCCTTTTGATAACTCCTGAATTTTTTTGTTCCACCAATCCCCTATCTCTAGCCTATCAAACCAATATTTTAAACGCTTTTTTGCTTCTTTATGGCTTAATCCTTTTAATTGGGCTAAGTACAATGCTTGCTCTCCAACCTTCATAGATTTGTATAACCCGCGCTCTTCTGGTAGGTAACCAATATCCTTTATATGCATTGGATTTAAGGGTTCGCCATCTAAAATTACGTGACCCGAATCGGGCATGGTTATTTGATTTATAACTCTAATAAGTGTTGTTTTACCAGCGCCATTAGGCCCTAATAAACCAAATATACTTCCTTTTGGGACAGCTATAGACACGCTGTTTAGAGCAGTAAACGATCCAAAATTTTTAGAAACATTTTGGACTTCTAAAATATTACTCATTCTTATTTTTTATTGTTGGTTGCGTAAAGATATTAAATGTTACTAAGTAACATTTATAATAAAATGATAAATGTTTTTAAAAAAATCGCTCCATTATTTAATATGGAATTATAATAAGTATGCTAAAAAACAAAACCCACCCTTAAAAAAATTAAGGATGGGAAAAAAATTGCTATGAAAAAGAAAATATCACTAATATATTAGTGATATTCAAATATAGTATTTTTTATTAAATAATTAATAAAAGAATACTATAACTTTTATATAAATAAGAATTAAAGAACAACAAAAATGCTTCTTAAAAAATCATGATCTAAGAAAACATGTCTTTGACTTTCTCAAAAAAGGACTTATCTGTACTTTCTGGTTTGGGCGTGAAATGTTCATCTTCTCGCATGGACTCAAAAAAATCTTTTTGCTGTTTACTCAAAGTCTTTGGTGTCCATACATTTACATGAACTAACAAATCTCCTTTACCATACCCATTAATACTTGGAATTCCTTTTCCACGTAATCTTAATATTTTTCCAGATTGAACACCGGGCTCTATTTTAATTCTTACTTTACCTGTAACGGTATCAATTTCTTTAGAATTTCCTAAAATAGCATCTGGTAAACTTACATATAAATCATAATGCAAATTATCTCCTTCTCGTTGTAATGTTTGATGCGGTTCCTCTTCAATAGCCACTAAAAGATCTCCAGCAATACCATTTCCTGGAGCATCATTTCCTTTGCCTGCTACTTTAAGTTGCATACCATCAACAACTCCAGCTGGAATTTTTATTGAAACTGTTTCTTCTGCTACTTTTAATCCTTGAGCATCAGCATCAGCAGGCTTTTTATCTATAATATGGCCTGCTCCACCACACATATTACAGGTTGTGGCTGTTTGCATTCTTCCCAAAATAGTATTGGTAATTCTAGTTACTTGTCCGCTTCCATGACACGTTGAACACGTTTTATAAGTTGTCCCTTTGGCTTGTATTTTACGTCTTACTTTAATTTTTTTCTCTACACCATTAGCAACTTCTTCTAAAGTTAGCTTAACTCTTATACGAAGATTACTTCCTTTAACGCGACGTTGACCGCCTCCGCCTCCACCGAAACCTGAAAAACCACCTCCGCCAAAAGCTCCTCCAAAAATATCACCAAACTGACTGAAGATATCATCCATATTCATGCTATGACCACCGAATCCACCACCGCCTTCAAACGCTTGATGACCATATTGATCATAGCGTGCTTTCTTATCTGCGTTACTTAAAACTTCATAAGCTTCGGCTGCTTCTTTAAATTTAGCTTCCGCCTCTTTATCATCTGGGTTTTTATCCGGATGATATTTGATAGCCATTTTACGATAGGCCTTTTTTATCTCTTCTGCTGTCGCTCCTTTACTTATTCCTAAAATTTCGTAATAGTCTCTTTTTGCCATATTCCCATCCAAAACCTTTCTTAAAGAAAGGAGTTTTTTATATTAATATTTTTATTGTCCGATAACAACTTTAGGAAAACGAATCACTTTATCCCCTAAAGCATATCCCTTTTCAACAACGTCTATAATTTTTCCTTTTAAATCTTCTGAAGGAGCAGGTATTTGCGTGATAGCTTCATGATTATCTGCGTTAAACGCATCACCACTCTCAATTTTAATAGAAGACAACCCTTTTTGCTCTAAAGTAGATTTTAGTTTATTACTAATCAACTCAACACCTTTTAAAAGATCTTTATCTGCTGTTTTTGATATTTCTACATAGGCTCTATCAAAATCATCTAGAACGGGTAACAAAGCTACCATAAGATCTTGATTTGCAGTTTTAAACAAGTCTATTCGTTCTTTTGCTGTACGTCTTTTATAATTTTCAAACTCTGCAAATAACCTTAAAAACTTATCTTTTTCTTGCTTCAATTCATTCTGCAATTTTTCTTCAGCGGTTAACTCTTCTTCTTGTTGCTTATCAGATTCAAAAGTTTCAGTTTCATTCTGAACATTTTCAACCTGCTCTTTTTCTATATCTTTTTGTTTGTCTTTTTTGCTCATTGTCGTACTTAAATTTTACAAATACAAAGTGTAATTGGCAAAAGTACTGCCATTATTATAAAAATGTCAAAATGTCATTAACTTTTTTTTATAAAATTTTAAGTTTAAAACTAAAAAAAGAACTTATAAAAAGTTCTGAATAATAATTTTTGAGAAAAAAAGGTGCTAACTTGTAGTTAGCCGAAGATATTTAGAGATAAATTATTTATAAATTTTACCTAAGGAAATAGGTATATCTATTGAATTGATACCTGTTATTTCATTATAATGTTACTGTACTTAGCATTTACAACAATGGTTTTAGCGCTCGTTAAATCGCCAACAGAAAAATTTGAAATATTTTCATTTTCTTTTGATGTCATTTTAGGATGAGAAAAACGAGAACGCGTTCCTTTGTACTGTAGACTATAATCTGATTTAGGTAGTGTTATAAAGGCATCAGTATTTTGAAGGGTTACATTTAAATTTGTAAAGACATCATCAATTTTCAAAACTTTTAAGTCACCAATACTACCATCAATAATGGCGCTATTAATTAAATTTTTAATTACAATATTGGATGCATTAGAAGTTAACATTAGGCGTTTTACGTTATCCAATTCAGCTTGTTTTACATAGTTTAAATTAAGAGTTCCTAAATTCCAATTAGCAACATAAACTGGCGAATAAGAAGCATTAATGGAAGTTTTACTTCCATTAATGCTAGGTGCTATAAGCTTAGTATGCGATAAGTCTGCTTTTAAATTATCAATATTACTGGCAAATTTAAGTTCGCCGTATCTAACATTAACCTTCAATTTAGCATCTTTAGGCATTTTTATTTTTATTGTTTTCTTAACTTTGGAATCCGTATTATTATGAATCATTTTTTCAATTTTTACCCGTCTTTCATCTGCTAGTTTAGCGCGTTCATCTGCTACCTTAGCTCTTTCATCTGCCATTTTTTCTCTTTCATCAGCACGCTTTTCATAAAGTCCTTGTCTTTCTTCTAAACGTTTGCTTCGTTCTTCAATTTGTTTGGCTCTTTCTTCAATTTGTTTGGCATATTTTTCGCCCCATTCGGCTATCTCTTTTCCGTGTTTCGCCTCCCATTCTTTTCCGAATTTCTCTCCCCATTCTTCCATTTGTTTACCATACTTCTCTCCCCATTCTTTACCAAACTTTTCTCCCCATTCTTCCATCTTTTTTTGGTAATCTTTTCCAAATTTTGAATCAAATTTTTTGGTCCATTTTTCCATATAGGCATCACCATCTTTTTTATAAGCGTCATAATCAAACTGCATTTGGTGTAATCCATCTGGCAATTCAGGTAATTCTGGCATCTCAGGTATTTCTGGCATTTCTGGTATCTCAATATCGATTTCTGGTACTTCAATATCTGCCAGCTCAAATTTCAATTCTTCTAAAACTGCCGTAATTGCACTATTATCTCCATCATTATACGAGTAGGACCATGAAACTGGTGAATTTCCTTTTGTAGAAATAGAAACCGAACTTTTTGTTGCATCAACATTTACATTCCAGCTTTTTAAAGCTTTTTGCAATTCTTCATTTGAAAGGTTATCTCCTTCAATATAGGCTTCTACTTCTATTACATCTTTGTTCCATGTGTCAAATACAATATTACAATGACTGGTATTTAAATCGATTGTAACATCTTTGTCAACTTTAATACTTTGAGATACTTTGGTTAATTTTTGCTGTGCCGACACACTTGTGGCTATTAAAACTATAAGCATCAATAGTTTTTGTTTTAATATAGAAAACTGTTTCATTTTTTGATTTTTTTAGATTGATTGTGACGCTTCGTTGTTTTGAGTATCTGAAGCATTAAATTCTTTTAATTGTTCTCGTAATCGATATAAAAGATTTAATCGAAATTTTAAATTATCGATTAAAGCATTTACTGTTAATTCACTCGGGCCATTTTCTGTTAATTCAACTGATAATTTTTGATACTCTTTATTGAGTACACTTAACTGATCTACATAACCATCAAACAAATCTTTGGTTTCTGGTGTATACGTTATTTTAGACAACTCCAAATTAATACTTGCTAAATAATAATCTTCAACTTTTTTAAGTCCGGGAGATACATCACCCAAGGTTTTCGTAGTTTCTGGTTTTGTTGTAGCTACAGTATTTACTGGTTTAACAAGAGTCGTAGGTTCAAAATATTTATAGCCTCCATAACTTAATCCCAGCATCAAAACTAGGCTTGCTGCAATGCGCAACCAATTGAAATCTGATTTAAGTTTAACAGGCAATTTATGCTCTAACTTTTCTAGAAACCTATCTTGATGATTAGCAGGCATCTTTTCTTGAGTCATTGTTTGATGTTCTGATTTAAATAACTCTCTAATATCTTGTGCCATCTCTTTTAAGTGTTAACAGTTCTTGTAATTTTACTTTTCCTCGTGATAATTGTGTTCGTGATGCTATTTCTGAAATATTCAAAATCTCAGAAATTTCCTGATGGTCATAACCCTCAATTAAATATAACATCAAAACATATTGATATTTATCTGGTAAGGATTCAATTGCTTTTTTTACATCATTTATTGTAATCGCATCATCTACTAACCATTTGTCATCAATTGGTGTATCAATTACTTTTAGGTGCACCTCCTCTAAATCAACTAATCGTTGTTTTTGAGATTTTAAGAAATCGATACTTTTATTAACAACAATACGTTTTAACCAAGCTCCAAAAGTAACCTCTGCTTTATATTGGTGCAGTTTTGTAAAGGCCTTTATAAAGGCTTCTTGTACTACATCTTCAGCATCATGAGCATCTTTTAAAAACCGTTTAGCAACAATATACATCCCGTCGCAGTACTGGTTGTATAACTGCAATTGTGCTTTACGATTGTTTTGTTTACATTGTTCAATAATGTCAACTTGAAACATGCTA
>TARA_R110002033_G_scaffold66258_1_pt1 | contig 14352 bp, 15 predicted proteins | sample TARA_R110002033 | Tara Oceans TARA_R110002033 (sample SAMEA4397051) | marine metagenome | biome: Polar Biome; feature: [SRF] surface water layer (ENVO:00010504); material: water (ENVO:00002006), including particulate matter (ENVO:01000060) such as... | depth 5 m
GATATGTCTATTATAACAAAAAGAATAGAATCTGAATATCCAACAATGGCTAATAAATTAATGGATAAATATCCTAATTTATCAGACACTCAAATAAGGTATTGCCTATTGACAAAATTAAACTTATCAATAAAAGAAACAGCTAGCATATTAAATGTAACACCAGACACAGTAAAGGTGGCCAGAAGCAGATTAAAGAAAAAGCTAAATATACCACCAGAAATGTCGTTTAAACTATTCTTAGACCAATTAGCGAAAGAGTAATTCGTTTTATTGAGAAAACAATATTTTTTTAATTGCACTATCTAATTAAAACTTAGTTAAAAGTCTAATCAGAACAGTATGATATTTCATATTTTTGCAAATAAAAGATGGCACAGACCAAAATATCTATAATACCTACTTCTAACGAAACTATATTAAAATTTGAAGCAGACCGATTTTTAACTAATCATAACAGTTTTGAGTTTAATAATATTGATGAAGCCAAACACTCACCATTAGCGCAACAGCTTTTTTATTTACCCTTTGTAAAAAAAGTTTATATCGCAACAAATTTTATTGCAATAGAACGTTATAGCATAGTTGAATGGGCAGATGTACAAGACGAAGTTGCTTCTCAGATTGAAGAATATTTATCTAATGATGGTATTATTGTAACTGATGAAGCTATTAAGCCAAAAGCTGCCGTAACTATTTATGCAGAAAGTACACCAAACCCTGGAGTTTTAAAATTTGTTTGTAATAAAGTATTAGTCCCAAGTATATTTGAGTTTACCTCTATTGAAGATGCTAAACCTTCTCCACTTGCGACTGCATTATTTCAATTTCCGTTTGTAAAAAACGTTTTTATGGAAAAGAATTTTATCTCCATAACAAAGTTTGATATTATTGAATGGGAAGACATTACCATCCAATTAAGAGAATTTTTAAAATCTTATGTTGAGGACGGGAAAACAATCTTAAACGATAATGCACCTAAACAACTTAACAAAACTGAAGAAGCAGTAGAGCAAAAATTTGAAGCCTTAGATGACATCTCTAAAAACATAGTCAACATTCTTGAGGAATACATTAAACCTGCTGTTGAAAGTGATGGTGGCAATATTGAGTTTAAATCTTATGATGCTAACACTAAAAAAGTAGAAGTTTTATTACAAGGCGCTTGCAGTGGCTGTCCTTCTTCTACATTTACTCTAAAAAATGGAATTGAAAGTATGCTAAAAGAAATGCTAAATGACAATTCTATAACTGTAAATGCTATAAACGGTTAGGATTTCATAATTTTATAGTGACAAAATATCATTTTAAGTGTCTTACAATTAGAAACCTTTAAAATTATATAAAATGGCAGTATTAAAAGTAATTGAAGTATTATCTAACTCAGATAAAAGTTGGGAAGACGCAACTAAAAAAGCAGTAAAAGAAGCTTCTAAAACCGTAAAAAACATTAAGTCTGTATACGTACAAGACCAAAGTGCTATTGTAAATGGCGATGATGTTACTGAATTTAGAGTTGCATTAAAATTGACTTTCGAGGTTAAATAATATTATTTATTCTCACCGCATATAACTCGGACTAATAAATTAGCCGAGTTTTTTTTAATCACAAAAACTAAGAAAACCAAAAATGGACACACAAAAATGGATTGACAAAGGTTTCGACTTTATAGTTGAATTCGGACCTAAAGTTATTGGAGCTATTCTAATATGGATTATCGGTAATTGGGTAATTAAAATGTTACTTAAAGGCATTAAAAAAGCATTAAATAAAGGCGATTACGATGAAAGCTTAAAGAAATTTTTAATTAACCTTACCAATTGGGTTCTAAAAATAGTCTTAATCGTTGTTGTATTAGGTACTGTAGGTGTAGAAACTACATCTTTCGCAGCAATTCTTGCTGCTGCAGGTTTAGCAATCGGATTGGCATTACAAGGCTCACTAGGTAACTTTGCAGGAGGTGTTTTACTTATGATCTTTAAACCATTTAAAATTGGAGATTTAATCGAAGCTCAAGGTGAATTAGGTGTGGTAAAAGAAATTGAAATTTTTACAACCAAATTAAACACACCTACTAATAAAGAAGTAATTATACCAAACGGTGCTTTATCTAATGGTAACATTGTTAATTATTCTACTGAAGGTAAATTGAGAGTTGATTTAACTTTTGGAGTTAGTTATGACGCAGACATTAAACAAACAAAAGAAGTTTTAATGAAAGTATTAACCTCTAACCCTAAAGTACTGCAAGATCCTGCTCCTACAGTTAACGTTTCTGAGCTAGCTGATAGCTCTGTTAACTTTGCAGTTAGACCATGGTCTACAGTTGCAGATTATTGGGATGTATACTTCTCAACTCACGAACAAGTAAAAATAGCTCTAGATGCTGCTGGTATAGAAATACCTTATCCACATGCAGTAGAGATACAAAAAGAAGGTTAATTATTGCTTCTTTTTTAAAGCTACAAAATCCTTTAAATAATAAGGTTCAAAATAAGCGACATCTTCGGTGTCGCTTTTTTTGTATTTCATTTCTGCTAATAGAGACATCTCATTAGCTGACGGCAATTTACCCTCAATAAAGAAAGCATTAGAATGACTAATAAGTGCTTTGGTTTTTTCTACACCATTACCAATAAAATAGACTTTATTAAAATCTAGTAATTCAGAATAACTTTCTTCTGACAAAATCTCAGCTTTAATCTCTCTTTGTAGTTCTAAATTTTGGTTATAGATTGCAGAATATACTTCCATTCGTCTCGCATCTAACATAGGAATTATTAATCCGTCTGTCGCTTTTACCTGATGCGCTAAACTTTCTAATGTCGAAATGCTAATTAAAGGTTTCTCTAACGCAAAACATAAGCCTTTTGCAGAAGAAACTCCTATTCTTAAACCAGTATAAGAACCTGGACCTTTACTCACAGCAACCGCATCTATTTCTGAAGGTTTTAATTTTGAAATTTTAAAAACCTCATCAATAAAGAGATGTAAAGTTTCGGCATGTGAATAACCCAAACTATTATCTTCTTTTAAAACTAAAGTCTCTCCATCTTTAGACAGAGAGACCGAACAATTTGTTGTTGCTGTTTCTATATTTAGCACTAATGCCATAGGTAAGTCGTTATTTTCTTATTACTAATTGTAATTAAATTCTAACTGCAATGATTATTCATCTTCGCTTTTTTCTTCAGAAGTACTTTCAGGCTTTTTATTTTTTACTTCCAATAAATCACCAGGCTTTAAGTTTTTAGACACCATATTATATGGTCCTGTAATGATTTTATCATCTTTATCTAATCCTGAAATAATTTCGATATTAGTATCATCTTGAATTCCGGTTTTAACAACTTTTAATTTTGCTTTACCACCTTCATTTACAAATACACATTCAAACTTTTCTTCTTCTTTATCAGAATCATCTTCTTCAACTTCTACAGTTTTATCATAAGTTTTCTTCGTAGACGTTGTATCCGTTTTAATAACAATCGCACTAATTGGTACAGATATCGCATCCATTTGCTTTTTAGTAATAATATCTACTGTAGCTGTCATTCCTGGTCTAAAAGGAGAATATGTTGCTGGCTTTCCTTCTGTTAAATCTTTATAAGATTCTTCTACAATTCTTACTTTAACCTTAAAATTAGTTACCTGATCCGCAGTTAAGTTCCCTTCAGCGGAGTTTGCAATTTCAGTTACAATACCTTTAAATTCTTTTTTTAAGTAAGCATCAACCTCAACAATTGTAGAATCACCAATATTTACTTTTACAATGTCATTTTCGTTAACATCAACTTCAACTTCCATGTTGTTTAAGTTTGCGACTCTTAAAATTTCTGTACCAGCCATTTGCTGTGTACCAACTACGCGCTCACCCAACTCCACACTTAAAAGTGAAATTGTCCCACTCATTGGTGCATAAATAGTTGTTCTATTTAAATTATCTTTTGCCTCGTTTACCGTTGCAGCAGCACTTTGCACATTGTAATATGCCGAACTTTTACTAGCAACTGCAGTTTCGTAAGTTGCAATAGAACGATCCCAATCTGCTTTAGAAATAACACCTTTATCAAATAGTGTTTTACTTCTATCATAATCCGCTTTAGCCTGTTTTAAACCCGCTTCTGCCTGCTCTAAACCTGCTCTAACATTCTGGTAAGAAGCCTGCGAACGACTTACTGCAGATTGAATTAAATCTGGATTTACACGTACTAGTAAATCTCCTTTTTTAACTTCTTGTCCTTCTTTAAAAGGTAACTCAAGTATTTCTCCTGAAACTTCCGATGAAATTTTCACCTCAACTTCTGGTTGTATTTTTCCTGTTGCAGACACAGTTTGTACAATATCTCTAATAGAAACTTGCTTTTCGGTAACTTCTTTAAAGTTTCCTTTTTTACCAAACCATTCTAATTTAGACCCTACAACTAATAGTCCTAATGCTAGAATAACAACTCCGATAATAATTTTTACTGTTTTGCTCATATTTAAAACTTTAATTCAGTTGCAGGAATTCCGAAATATAATTCTAGAACCTTCAACTTAAAAATGTAATCGTATTTAGCTTGATTTAATTGAATCTTAGCATTATCGAATCTCTGTTTAGATTGACTAAAATCGAAGGCATTGGTTAAACCAACATCATAACGTTCTTTAGCATAATCATAAGCTAATTCTTGAGATTCTAATGCTTTATTTGCGGCTTCAAATGATTTTAAAGCACCTTTAGCATCAACATAAGCTTGATAAACTGTAGACTCTAAATTTAATTCCTCTTGTTCTAATTGATATTTAGAACGTTCTAAATTTATCTTACTTCTTTGTACATTTCCTTTGACAGAAAAACCATTTAAAATAGGGATGTTAAGGCTTAAACCATAACCAATACCATCATTTAAATAAATTTGATCGCTAAAAGGTATTTCACTTGCATCTGTATAACGTGTGTCATAACCCAAAAAAGCTCTTAAAGAAGGCCAATAAGAACCTTTTGCAATTTGAACATCCTTTTCTGCTAATGACACATTCTGTTCAGCAATCTTAATTTCTGACCTTTCTGCTTTTGCGTTTTCAATAATTTCTGATACTGATTTATTAGAAATACCTTCATTTACAATATCGTAACCTTCATCTTGAATGTCAAAGTTTTCGTAATCTTTAATTAAAAGTAACTGCGCTAAATTTATTAACGAAATTTGAATTGCATTTTCTGCATTTACAATGTTTTGTTTTTCGTTAGCATCTGTTGCTTGAATTTCTAACAAATCTCCTCTAGGTAAAGATCCTGCTTCTACCAATTGATTCGTTCTATCTATTTGTTCTTGAGTCACCGCATTTTGAGATATTAAAACTTCAAGATTCGCTTTGTTTAATATTACAGTAATATAACCATTTGCTACAAAGAGAGAAATATCATCTTTCATTTTAGACAAACTATATTCCGCTGCCATTTTCGAAATTTCAGCACGTTGAACTCGTCTAATATTCTGTAAACCATCAAATAAATTATAACCCAAATTTATACTCCCTGACGAAGACAGAAAAGTTGTAGTTGAGGAATTCCCTGTTGTTGGATCAAAACTTAAACCTGTATTTTTTGAAACACTTCCGCTAACATTAATTGTTGGTAAAAAACTACCAACTGCGGTTAACTTATCGATACCTGTTGCTAATAAATCGAGTTCACTTTGTTTAACTGAAATATTATTTTCTAGAGCATACTCTACACATTCTTTTAGCGTCCATTTTTTATTTTGCGCTTGTGTTATAACTCCACAAAGAAGTAAAACTATGATGATTGATTTTTTCATGATGCTTATTTGTCTATGTAAAACTTAAAGTGTTACAGAAATTATGTTTTTTATTCTTGTGCGTATTTTGGAACACCTTGTACTTGATTCCAAATTTTTATTTTATCTTCCTTAGTAATACCACTCTTCACTTCTACAAAAATACCATCACTAATCCCTAATTCCACATCTTTTCGTTCAAATTTTTGATCACCAATCTCTACTTCTACATATGGTTTTTGAGTTTCCTTATCATATTGAACAAGGGCTTCTTTTATAGCCAAAACTTTTTCTGCTTTTTCTAAAATAATAGATGCATTGGCACTTAAACCTGCCCTAATAAATGTTGAATCTATTTTTTTAAGTGAACCTTTTATTTCAAATTGAATAGCCCCATTTTCTGCAACACCTTTTGGTGCTATATAATCTAAAATGGCATCAAACTTTTTATTTTCAATAGCACCAACCGTGATTTCAAGAGGTAAACCCTCTTTTATTTTACCAACTTCACTTTCATCCACTTTACCTTCAAAAATCATTTGTTTTACATCCGCTAAAGATGCAATTGAAGTTCCTTCGTTAAAATTATTAGCTTCAATCACTTGGTTTCCTGCTTTAACTGGCACATCTAAAACCATACCTGAAACGGTAGCTCTTACCTGTGTTTGCGCAATATTACCTAAGCCAGAAGTTGTACCGGTTTTAATAATATCGTAATTCTGATTGGCAGAATTCACGTTTATTCTTGCTTGCTCTACACTTTGCTTTGTTTGTAAATATGAATTATTTACAGCTTCAAAATCATTAGCAGAAATTACACCTTTATCAAATAAAGCTTTTTGTCTATCGTAATTAGACTGTTGTGTTTGCAAATTTATTTGTGCTGTTTGTAAGGCTGTTCTATTTGAAGCAATGTTGTTTTTAGCACTCGTTAAACTCGAAGCATTTGGGATTACTTTAATCTGAGCAATCAAGTCGCCTTGTTTTACATATTCTCCAGCTTCAATAAAAACTTCTTCTATGACACCAGAAATGTTTGGCTTAATTAAGATTTCTTCCTTAGGCACAATACTTCCTGTTGCAACAGTTTTAACGACTATAGTTTGTTCTGTCGGACTTTCAGTAGTATAAGTTACTGGGTCTTCCTGATTCTTTTTCCACAAATAATATAATGCCGCAGTAAAGACAATGACTATTAGCGCTAGTATTATGATGGTTTTTGTTCTTTTCATTAGTTGATAATTATAATTGGTTGATGACTATTATTATTTTTTTTAATCAATTCTTAAAGCATCTACTGGTTTCATTTTTGTAGCACTATTTGCTGGAATGAGTCCTGCGAGCAAACCAGAAACTACTAAAATTATTAAAGCCGTAAATACAACTGACATACTTACACTTGGGTTTGCAAAATTCTGAACTGGTCCTACACTATCTAAAATGGTATTCATAATCCAAATGACAAATGCTGCAAACGAAATCCCAACCATACCAGATAAAATAGTTAAGATTAAGCTTTCTTGTAAAATCTGTGATTTTATAGTCCATGGACTTGCTCCTAAAGCTCTCCTTACACCTATTTCTTTGGTGCGCTCTTTAACTACGATAAGCATTATATTACTGATGCCTATTATACCAGACATTAGCACTAATGCGCCAACAAAATAACCTACAAAAGTTAATATTGAAAATAAACCACTAACACGCTCAAACTGTTCTGACAAATCGAAATGACCTATAGCACGATCATCTTCAGGATGAACTGTGTGTTTCGATTTCATTAATTCGAAAATCTGATGTTTTAAAGACGTGATAGAGATATCATCTACAGCTGTAATAGCCATCCAACCTACTCTATCTCCTCTATTAAATGCTTGACTAAAGGTAGTAAATGGAATATAAATTGTATTTGCATCTTGTTCATCATCACCCTGACTATTACTCATTTTAAACGTCCCGACTACTAAAAAATTTACTCCATTAACTTTAATATATGTTCCTAAAACATCTTCATTTTTATCATAAAGTCCTTTTACAACACCTGTACCAACCACACAAACTTTTCGTTTAGAGTTAATATCTGAATAACTTATAAAACGACCTTGAAGAATATCCATAGGTTGTTGTTTTATATATTCTGGATAATCACCATAAATCTCAAACGCTCCTGTTTTTGTACCTCTAACAACATTATTAGCACCATTATAGCCACCTAATTGGTTTCTAGGCGATACATATTTTAAATTCGGGATTTGGGACTTCAATGCAGCAACATCATCTATTTTGTAATTAAAATAGCGACCTTTTGGCAAACCTTTATAGGGTTTAGATGTGCCTTGCGTCCACATAAACATTGAGTTGGTTGCAAAATCGCCAAAATCTGCGGTTACACCATTTTTAAGCCCATTGGTAAGCGCAAGTAATAACACCAAAATAGTAATTCCCCAAAACACACCAAACGCCGTTAACAAAGTTCTAAACTTGTTAGCATTTAATGCTTCTAATATTTCATCCCAACGGTCTCTACTAAACATATTATTCGTCTCTTAATGCATCTATTGGTTTTATCATTGCTGCTCTGTATGCAGGAATGAAACCTGCCAATGCACCAGCAAACACCAATAAAAAAACTGTTGTTAAAGCAATATTGAAATCTACTTGTGGATATTTTATAAAGTCATTTTCTATATAAGGGCCAGCCAATTCTAATAAGCCTAATCCAAATATTAATCCAAATAAGCCTGCAAACATCGTTACAAAAACAGCCTCTTGTAAAATCATACCAACAATAGACATTGGTAATGCGCCTAAAGCTTTTCTAATCCCAATTTCTTTAGTTCGTTCTTTAACTATAATCAGCATAATATTACCTACACCAACTATACCTGCGATAATGGTTCCTATACCTACAAACCAAAAAACCGCTCTAATGGTTGCGATAAGAGAGTATATTTTCTCTGCTTCTTTTAAGGTATTAAAAACTCTAACTGCACTGACATCATCTGGTGCAACAATATGAATTTCTTTAAGTTGTTGTTCAATACCTTCTGCAATAGCATTAGATTGCAATACCGCTTCATCAAAATTATCAGCCATTTTTACGGTAAAAGCCATATTTCTAATATTCTCACCTGCATTAAATACTTTTTGAGCTGTAGAAATAGGTACGTAAACTTGTCCTTCTTCACGGTCTCCTCCTGGGTCATAGAATACACCGACCACTTTAAAATTCATTCCAAAAATTTGAATATTTTTATTAATTGGGTCTTCTCCTTTAAAAATATCTGTTTTTAATTTATTACCAATAACTGCAACTTTTTTACTACCATCAACATCAGACTGATTAATAAAACGACCAGAACCTATATCTGCATTTTCTATAAATTGGTTATCTGGTAAAGTACCACGCACTCTATAATTTCCTGTTTCGTTATTATAGGAAATATTTGCACCCCAAATTGGGTAATCTCTTGTTCGGTATTCAAAAAACTCATCGTACTTCTGCTCTACAGCATCAAAACTTGAATTTTTTAGCTGAATATATCGACCAGGATTTAAGCCTTTATAACCTTTTGTGGTTACACCTGTCCGTACCGCAATTCTATTGGTTGCATCACTTTCAAATTGAGATTTTACGCCATTTTCTATACCTTTACTAAAGCCAAGTAGAATAACTAATATAAAGATTCCTGAAGCTACAGATAGACCTGTCAAAAACGTCCGCAATTTATTTTTGCTTAACGTTTCAAATATCTCTTGCCAACGTTCTAGATCAAACATGTAGTGAGGCTCTTACTTGTTGAACTGGACTATCATCAATGATTAAACCATCCTTAAGATTAACTATTCGTTTAGTCATATGTGCAATATCATCTTCGTGAGTAACCACTAAGATTGTTTTGCCTTCATCATTAATACCTTGAATAAGTTCCATCACTTCATAAGAAGTTTTGGTATCTAATGCTCCTGTTGGCTCATCTGCCAATAATACTTTTGGGTCACTTGCTAATGCTCTAGCAATTGCTACACGTTGTTTTTGACCACCAGAAAGTTCACTAGGTAAATGATGAGACCATTGTGCAAGACCTACTTTTTCGAGATAATGCATCGCTTTTTCTGTGCGCTCTTTTCGCTTAATTCCTTTATAATACAATGGCATAGACACATTGTCTAATGCACTTTTATAATTAATAAGATTGAAAGATTGAAAAATGAAACCTAGAAATTCGTTTCTATACTTTGCAGCAATTTTTTCATTTAAATTTTTAATAGGGACATTATCTAGAATATATTCGCCTGAATCAGCTTCATCTAGCATTCCTAAAATATTTAATAATGTAGATTTCCCAGAACCTGAAGAACCCATTATAGACACCAACTCACCTTCTTTTACATCAAAATTAATTCCCTTAAGTACATGCAGCGAATTGCTTCCCATGTGATAAGACTTGTGCAAATCTTTAATCTGAATCATAGCTTAGTTGGTTGGTTAATTGAAACCAAATTAAAATTTGGTCTATTGCAATTTTAAGAAAATCTGAATGGTTATTATGCCAACAAATTGTTAATACCTATAATAAGCACTTATCACTAAGACTATTAATAAAAGGAATTGTTACAGTTTTTCGTCTAAAATTTCGACTATATCTGGTTTACTGAATTTTCTGTAGATAATATAACCAAGTGTACCTACCAATATGTATGGCACTGCCATTAAAAACATAATACCATCATTGATACCTTCTGCAGCTGATTGGTCTTCTCCACTTTCTAAAACAGCTCTACACATAGCGCATTGCGCATTTGTATTTAGAAAAGCGAAAAGTAAAAAAATTAAAAAGATGAATTTATTTTTCATTGAACATCCCATTTAGACCTGATAGTTTATTCTAATACTAACAGTTAACGTTATTATGCATAATAAGGCGAAATCATTACATAAACTACAACACCTGTTACAGCTACATATAGCCATAACGGAAATGTAATTTTAGCTATTTTTTTATGACGTTCTATATTATTAGTAATTGCTCTCACATAAGTAATTAGAACGAACGGAATAATAATTACGGATAACACTATATGCGTAAACAGAATAAAATAATAAACATATTTAATTACGCCTTCTCCTCCAAACTTTGTAGAATCGCTCGTCATATGATAAGCGACATACAATACCAAAAACAGTACTGAAAGGGCAATAGCAAATTTCATTAAACCTTCATGACGTTTTCTATTCTTATTCCTTATAGCTACAACTGCGAGTATTAAAATCACAGCAGTTAAACCATTTGTAGCTGCGTAAATAGGCGGCAAAAAGGTTAGTGGCTCTACATCAAAACCTAAGCTCCTTAAATTAACACCAAACAATGCTGCTACAGCAATAGGAATAATAACAGACAATGCAATTATCCACTTATTGTATTTTTTTTCTTTTTCTACGTCAATTGAATTCATAATTACTCTTTTAAAAGCTTAGTAATATCTTCTTTTAAAATGGAAATTTCTTGTGGAATTCCATCTTCGTCAACTCCTACTTCCTCAGGAATTAATCCATTATAAAAAATCATAGGATTACCAAAATTATCTTCTCTAGACCTAATAAATCCTTCTTTATCTATCAAGGCAAAGTTTCCTGAGTGTTCAAATCCTCCTTCTACGCTTTCGTCTTTTGCTGTGTAAAGATTAAATCCTTGATTGGCTAATTTATAAATAACGTCCTCATCACCTGTCATTAAATGCCAGTTAGGGTTGGTGATACCATATTTTTCTGAATAGGCTTTTAAAACTTCTGGTGTATCAATTTCTGGTGTGATGGTGAACGAAGCAACTCCAAAGTTTTTTAAATCTTTGAACTCATTTTGTACTTCCACTAGATTTCTATTCATTATTGGACAAATAGTTGGACACGTCGTAAAAAAGAATTCTACAACATACACCTTACCCAAATAGTCTTCATTGGTAATTGTTTTGCCATATTGATTGGTGAAACTAAATGCTGGTACTTTTTTAGGAGTTCCATTAATTTCTAAATACCTTAAATCACTTTTATTCTCCTTATTCTTTTTTTCTTCAATGGGTGAATTAGAAACATCCTCACTTCGGCTTTCATCTCTGGTAATATCACCTTCATTAATTCTATTCATAATTTTAGGAACAAACATAATCCCAAAAACTAATAAAATAAATGCAATACCAACGTACGAATAATTTGATTTTTTACTCATGGTTTTGTTTTAATTCTTTTTCTCTTCTTGTATTAGAATCATCAAATTTACCTTGTCGCTTTTGACGGTATTCTGTAAATAGTATCCTAACATCATCACTCATCATATTCTTAATTTCAGCAACTTCAATTGTATTATAAGAATAAACGCTAAAAGCAGGTTTATTATCTTCTACTTCGCGTTCTGTTCTTCCATCTAGTCTTCCACGTTGATTGAGGTCTTTATCTATAATAAAAACATCAGTAGAAGATAAATCTTCATGTAAACTTTGTTTTGATTTTAAAGTATTATATAGCATTCTTATTTCGCCCTCAGTACCAAAAGCATAGCGCCAAAACTTTAAATCTTCGTAAGTATTAATCTCTTTCTTAAGTTCTTTTACTTGATCTTCTGTTCCTTCTGGAACAACGATTATAATTTGAAAATTTTTAAAGCCTTTAAATTTATCATAAACCAACTCCTTTAGGTTTAAAGCAGAAATTGATTTTTCTAAAGGCGATTTACCAAGAAATCCTAAAACGGTAATCTGATTTTTTAATCGTAAACTATCTAAATTCTCTGATGAGAGATTTTCAATATCTAAAACTTTTTCATTAACAACATTTAAAGGTTCATAGTTATGCTTTGCAGGATACAGCATTAACAAAAATGCTACAGGTAAAAAGAATAAAATACCGAGAACTATATTACGTTTTACTTTGCTTGCTTCCATCCTTTCTTAACTAAAATTCTAAATATTGTAGTTGGTTTAAAATACCTGTATTTAGAATTGCAAAAATAAAAAAGGTGGTTTAGAAAAACCACCTTTAAATTGTATTTAACACTTCATAAAAGTGTGATATAAATATGTTGTTTTCTAAAAATCTCTTTTTATCAACGCATCTTCACCATTGTATACACTAAAGACATAACCACCTTCTTGTAATAAGATGAATATTAAATAACAGATTAAGAAAACCCCTGTCCAAACAATCATTTTTCTAAAACTACCTGTTTCGTCTCTAAGGTGCATAAAATCCCATGCGATATAATATGCTTTTACAACAGTTAATACAATGAAGATTAAGTTTAAAGGTTTCATGTAAACAAAAGGTGACAAAATAATGTTTCCTAATGTTGCAAAGAAACCTCCTTCAAAAGGAGATATCCAAGTATGCATAAACATTTCTGGTTTATAGATACCCAAAACAACTTCTACTGCTGTAACTATGGTTAAGAAGATTAAAACTCCCCAAATTTTACTTGTGTTAGATTTAAACTTAACTAAACCTCTAAATATTTCTAATTTATGCTCGTGTGCCATAATATAATCTTAATTTCATGTGACTCTATTTATTACTTTTAATAGAAACCATACTGTTCGCTATTAACCATTCTCTAGAGTAACAAAACTTTTTATATGCTCGTTTCTTTTTATACTAAATAGAAGAATGTAAATACAAATACCCATACTAAATCGACAAAGTGCCAGTATAATCCAACTTTCTCAACCATTTCATAACTCCCTCTTCTCTCATAAGTTCCTAAAATAACATTAAAAAATATAATAATGTTAATTACAACTCCAGACAATACGTGGAAACCGTGAAAACCTGTGATGAAGAAAAAGAAATCTGCAAATAGTGTAGTACCATATTCATTAACATGAAGATTAGCACCTTTTACTACAAGCTTACCATTCTCTTTTATTTGTTTTAAAGATTCTTCTCTAGATAATATTGTCTTATGACCATTCTCATCAAGAAGCTGAGTACGAACTACGATATTATCATTAGCAGCTAAACCTGTATAAATTTCATTTACAGAATAAGGAGGTAATGTACTTTCTTCTACAAACCAAAGTCCGTTTTTACGCTCATGTGCAGCGCGTTCACCAGCTTGAGCAATTGCGATATCATCTATCGATATACGCTTAAACTTTGCAACACCATCAACAGTTACCTTTTCTCCAAACTGTAAAATGTTTCCACCTTTAGTTTGCACTGCTCCATAATCACCTTGAATAAAGGTTGCCCATTCCCAAGCTTGTGAGCCTACGAAAATTGCACCACCAATAATGGTAAGAAACATATAAATGGTTACTTTGGCTTTATTCATATGATGACCAGCGTCCACGGCTAACACCATAGTTACTGAAGACATAATAAGAATAAAGGTCATAAATGCCACATAAATCATTGGCAATTCTTGTCCGTGTAAAAACGGAACGTGCGTAAACACTTCGTCTGCGATAGGCCATTCGTTGATAAACTTAAACCTCGAAAAACCGTAAGCGGCCAAGAAACCTGAAAACGTTAATGCATCAGATACAATGAAGAACCACATCATCATTTTTCCG
>TARA_R110002033_G_scaffold44609_6_pt1 | contig 14349 bp, 20 predicted proteins | sample TARA_R110002033 | Tara Oceans TARA_R110002033 (sample SAMEA4397051) | marine metagenome | biome: Polar Biome; feature: [SRF] surface water layer (ENVO:00010504); material: water (ENVO:00002006), including particulate matter (ENVO:01000060) such as... | depth 5 m
ATATTGCCTAGATAAATAGCAGATTAATTGAATAAAAAAAGCTCAAGAATCTGTTTATTGAATCTATGAGCCTAGAATAATATTGTCTCAGATTAAAGAAGAATTTGTTTGTTTTTTACCTCAGTTCTTCTTAAAAGGTTAAAATTGTTTGTTTATTGAACTTTTGCCATTTAAAAACATTTAATAACCAGCTCGAAAAACTTTAATGCCCACTGGAGTTTGAGTCTGCTACAAACTCTATGCATTAAAAAGGAGAAATTCTATTAGACTGACATTTTATTATACTTATTCCTGTACTCAATTGGTGTTAGACCAGTAATTTTTTTGAAAATGGCTCGAAATGCTTTTGTATCTGAGTAACCCACATCGTACATCACTTCATTTATATTTTTTCGACTGGATTCAAAAAATCGTTTGGCAGTTTCAATCTTTACTCTATTTATATATTGCAATACCGAATTGCTGGTAGCAATTTTAAAACGTCTTTCAAAGCTTCGCCTTCCCAACGAAATCATGTCGGCTAGCTGATCAATCGTAATTTTTTCGTGAATATTACTTTCGATATATTCCTGTACCAATTTAATTAGTTCATCAGTATGCTTTTTTTGCCCTTGAAACATTGCAAAGGTAGCTTGGCTATCCCTATCAATATCAATTGCAAAATATTTAGAAGCCAATATAGCCGTTTCTCTATCCGTATATTTTTCCGTTAAGTAGAGTAATAAATTCCAATAAGAGTTTGCTCCTCCGCTTGAGTAAAGTCGGTCTTCTTCGGTAATAATATGCCCTTCTACTACTTCAACATCGGGAAACATTTCACGAAATTCATTTTGAAAACCCCAATGTGTAGAACATTTTTTGCCATTAAGTAAACCCGTGGAAGCCAATAGGAATGCACCAACACATAGTGAAGCAATTTCTGAACCTTTGTTGTATTGGTCATTTATCCAAGGTATAAGTTTTCTATTTGAAGTAATGGCGGTTTGCATATCACCGAATAGCGCAGGGATAATTATTAAGTCAGTAGATTCAATATCTTTTAAAAGTTGGGACGTATTTACAGAAAACAAACCTCCATTTAGTTTTACTTTTTTTTTAAAACCAACTAATTGCACATCGAACAAAGGTTTTTTTCCATTTACGGACATAAATTGATTGACTGCCGAAAACAAATATTGTGGGTCAGCTATAGCTTGCATTACCGAATTTTCAGGAACTAGAATACTGACTTTCTTCATATTCAAACCTTTTGAGTGAACAATAAAGGTAAATTTAATTTTGTCGTAAATTACCCTTTTGTTGTCATTATTCTACATCTTATGTTATTTAAGAACACAGCATCTTTGTATTATTAATTCTAAAAACAAATATTATGAACAATTCAAAAATTAAGATTACAGAAATCATTGACGCAGAAGTAGAAAAAGTTTGGAATTATTACAATGAGCCAAGTCATATTGTAAACTGGAACTTTGCCGACCCAAGTTGGCATTGCCCCTCGGCTGAAAATGATTTGAGTATAGGTGGCACATATAAAGCCAGAATGGAGGCCAAAGATGGTAGTTTTGGTTTTGACTTTGAAGCAATTTATACTGAAATTTCAAAAGGTAAGAGCTTTGCTTATGAGTTTGGGGGAAGAGCTGCTACTGTTGAATTTAACGATATGGGAGAACAGACAGAAATCATATTAACTTTTGATCCTGAAGAAGAAAACCCCATTGAGATGCAAAGAGAGGGTTGGAAGGCTATCTTAACAAATTTCAAGAATTATACAGAAAATAATTAATCATGAAAATCAATTCTTATCTCACATTCGATGGCAATTGCCGCGAAGCTATGATGTTCTACAAAGAATGTTTGGGTGGTGACTTAATGCTGCAACCAGTAGAAGGTTCACCAATGGCAGACAAAATGTCACAGGAAATGAAAGAGTCTATTTTGCATTCCACTCTTACAACAGATGGTTTTGTAATTATGGGTTCTGATATGACACCTGAAACAGGACTTATTAAAGGTAATGCAACATCTATGGTAATTAATTGTGGTAGTGAAGCAGAAATCAGAAACATTTTTGAAAAGCTTTCAAGAGAAGCAGAAGCATATCACAAAATTGAAACTACTTTTTGGGGTGCTTTATTTGGCAACCTAACAGATAAATTCGGGAACAATTGGATGTTAAACTATGATGATAAAAATCAATGTAATAGCGTAAAAAATTAAAAAGAATAAAATAATATTTTGGATAGCGACAATAATCATCGCTTTATTTGAAGGAGTAATGCCAGCATTATTCTCGCAAACAGAATTAGCTAAGCAAGGAATTAGACATTTAGGGTATCCTGAATATTTTGGAATGACATTAGTTATCTTTAAAATTTTAGGTGTATTGGCGTTAATAATTCCACAGGTTCCTAAAAGAGTAAAAGAATGGGCTTACGCAGGTTTTGCTTTCAACTTTATTTTTGCAACCATTAGTCATGGAGCAGTTGACGGAATTAATGGAGATACCTTTTTTCCATTGGTTATATTTGGGATATTAGTCATTTCATACCTTTATTATCATAAATTAAAATCTCATAAAAATTAAATATTATGTCTTTATAAAGGACTATTCATTTACATGGCATTGTGGCTGAATGGCTAGGCAAGATTTCGCAAGAATCTTAATAATGGTTCGATTCCATACTTTGCCTCTAAGTAGATTTATAAAAATAACATAAAGTTAAGGTTGGAAGGAATGTCGGAGCTAGGATTAAGAAATGGACGGAGTTACAGATTTGTTGACCAATACGAAACCATAGAAACAAAGATATCATATGCAAAAACCCTTGATGGTGTTCATGCCTTTAAAATCTGGATAAATGGTAAGCCTGTTTTTATTTCCAAAACTTTCAAGCCGACAACTCAAAAATTAAATGAATTAATTGATAAGCATAAATTGAAAGAACTAAAGTTCAAATAAAAAGGATGAAATTGAGGATTAAAATAGTTATAGGAATTCTTATCATTGTTACTTTTAGTTGTAACAACGATGATGATATAAGTGTTAATGAAAATTTTCTGTTCTGGAATCAAACAAAATGTGGTGATCCTTGGAATACAGGGGAAAATAATTCAATTGGTGAAACTGAAGTTGCAGTTACACAATATTTAGAAAGTGAAAATATAGCCATTATTAGTTTGGGTTTTGACAATAATTCACCTTTAGATACACTATGCGAGTCCTGTGGTTGCGGAACTGGGCAACGGATTATTATCGGAACTGGCATTTCAGAGGTTTCCAAATTAGAAAACTTAGGCTTTTATCAATGAAGAAAAGTTTAAATAAAGGATTATTTAATGTCCTTGGTTACATACTTTTCTATTAATTATTAACTTGAACTTTATAAAAGATATATAACCAATGTTATATATTTAATTGTTAGCTGCAGTGGAAAAAAAGCATTGTTCTGAAATGGATTGAGTAAAAAAGAGTTTCTAATTTATGAGTACTAAACAGCTAACCAAGAATACAGTAAGTACAGTATGGCATTCATATGTAAATAGTTCTGTATGGCGTTGGTTTCAGAAAGTAATTATATTTATTATTTTCTCGTTAGTCGCAAATCATTTAGCAGCGAGTGATAATTTTCTAGATAGTGAAACGTATAGATTTCCTACAGCAGGCTTTCTGTTTACTATTTTTGCTTTAATTATCGTTGGAATCATAACTGAACTTAATTTTAAATTTTATAAAAAAAAATACTTCTCTAAAAAGGTAGAAGTTGCTACTATCACAAGGTTTATGGCTTCTAGCTTAGGATATTTTGCAATAATCTATATTCCTGTAAATATTATTTTAGAAATAGTTGTAGGTGGAGAAATACAGTTCTATTACACATTAATTGGTTTAATAATTTCCTTATTAATATGTTTTATTTTCATAGGTTTATTGTACGCTAAAGACCTTCACAATTTATACAGGTTATCTATAAGAGATGCAGAAATTATTATTGAAAGCGGCGCGAAAATAACAAAGCTTACCTACGAAAATATTGCATGTTTTTACAGCGAAAACAAAATTGTGTATACGGTTCAAAACGATTGCACTACAATTAACACCGATTTTACATTAAATGAACTCGAAGAAATAATAAACGACCAATTGTTTTTTAGAGCTAATCGGCAAACTATCATTCACAAAGATACCATAGACCTAATAGAAAAAATTGAAAATGGCAAGTTGCGTATTCGGCTAAAAGCTTTCATTAAAAACGATACAATTTCAGAAATCAATATAAGTCGTTACAAGCGAAAAGCATTTATGGATTGGTTTCAATAAAAGATTTCAAAAACTACCGACTATTCAGCTATAATTTTACGACCATTCAGTCAAAACATAAGTTTTTAAAAGGTTTTTTAGAGATTTTGTTCATTATTTCGTTTAGAATTTAAAATCTAAAAACAATGTACAAAATGAACTTACGACAAATATTAATCCCTTTAATTACATTTGCAATCATCTGCTTTTTATGGTTTGGACCAATTTATTTAGGTTTCTTTACAAATATTATTGTTTCAATAGTAATCATCATAGCAAATTACATAGAATATAAAGGAAAAGCATTTTCAGAACTTGGGTTTCAACGCGAAAAATTTACAACCAAAAATATATTCATTCTTGCTCCATTAGTTGCTGTAGGACTCTTTATTTTTTATGTTTTTGTATTGGTTCCTGTAATTACTAAATTAACAGGAGCTCCTGTAGATTATTCAAGTTTTGATGAATTAAAAGGAAATCTTCCTGCCTTATTATTTACTTTATTAGTAGTGTGGGCTACCGCAGGATTTGGAGAAGAAATAATCTTTAGAGGTTATTTTATGCGACAATTTGTAAAATTCTTTGGAGAAAGTAAAATCAGTATAGTGTTTAATATTATCCTAGTAACTGGCTTCTTTGGCTTTATGCACAGTCAACAAGGCATTACAGGACAACTTGTTACTGGGGTTATCGGAGCACTTCTAGCTCTGATATACTACTTACGCAAATATGATTTGTGGTTTGTTATTGCCGTACATGGTTTTTTTGACACAATCGCATTAATTTGTATCTACTTTGGTTTGGCATAAGATACCAAGAAACAAAACTTACGTCCTAAATATGCTCAATAGAATGAGACTTTTACAACCATATTTATAATAAGATTTATACAGAAATATGGCTACATTAGATGGGCTTTTTAGCTAGTTTGCTTAAATGGACTCGTTATCGAATAAACACGTAGGAAAACGCAAAATTTAGTGCTTATTCGGACGAAACCACAGCAGCTAAGTTAGGTAGAACTAAATAAAAGTTTAAATAAAGGATTATTTAATATCCTTGGTTACATACTTTTCTATTAATTATTAACTTGAACTTTATAAAAGATATATATAACATATGTTATATATATCTCGTATTGGAAGGATATATAACATATGTTATATATTTAATTGTTATGCCTCACCTAAAAAAACTGCAAACATTGAAAATAATAGCAAAATTTGCAACTAAAAACCTAAATGAACAATGGATAAAATAAATATAATTAGAGAAATTAGAGAGCTGAAAACTCATTTATCTTATTCAAAAAATATTGGTTTCTTTTTTGGTGCAGGAACTTCTTGTGCACTTGGAATTCCTAATGTTGAACAATTAACAACAGGTATTGAAGGAAAATTAACAGGCGATTTTTTAGCAAATTTTAAACTTGTTAAAACAGATTTAGAAACAATCATTACTGATAGAAAAGTAAACATAGAAGATATTTTAAATCAAATTCGCAGAATTAGAGAGTTAACAGGCGAAACAGCAAAAGTATATGAAGGTGTTAGTGGGGAAAACTCGAAATTACTAGACAAAGAAATTTGCACTATAATATATGACATCATTTTAGATAAAGAATCAGTAGCTGATATTGACAAAACCAAAAAATTCTTTGCTTGGTTGAGTTTGTTAAACAGAGACTTTTCAAAAGAAGTTTTTACAACAAACTATGATTTGATAATTGAGAAGTCTTTAGAAGCTAGTCAAATTCCATATTTTGATGGTTTTGTAGGTTCATTTGAACCATTCTTTTGGCAAGAAAGTATTGACCAGTTTGTAGCTAAAAATGATATGACTCAAAATTGGATTAGACTATGGAAAATTCACGGTTCATTAAGTTGGTTTTGGAAGGAAGATGAAAAAACAAAGGCACAAAAAATTATTAGAATTGGGAAAATCGAAAACATAAAGAAAGAAGATAATGAGTTGGTAATTTATCCTTCAAAAGAAAAATATGATTCATCAAAAAAGCAACCTTTTATAGCATATTTTGACAGGCTTAAAAACTATCTTTTAAGTGGCGAATTACTATTTGTATTTACTGGTTATTCTTTTTCAGACCAACATATCAACGAAATTATCTTTAACTGTTTGAGACAAAATAATAGACTCACAGTTCTTGTGTTTTTCTATCAAGATGCCGAAGTGGAAAATCTACACAAACAGACTTCTTCATATATGAATCTAAATGTTTTCGGACCCAAAAAAGCCATTATTAATGGTAACCTTGGAGAATGGGAGTATGATTCAGCCGATTTAAAAACAAATGAAAAATCTGATTCTTTTTGGAATGATGGAAAAAGCGAATTCACATTAGGTGATTTTAATGAACTTGTAAATTTCTTTATAACCAACTCTGGTAAAAAAGAAGCTATAGAAACAATCGTCAAATGAAAACAGAGATAACATATTTAGGACACATTATTCGTGTTGACTCTGGTACAATTGAGGTAGAAGTTTCAAACGATATTCCTTCTGCCGCACCAATAATTAATGGAAGATTGTACAAAATAGGTCAGATTGGTACATTTATAAAAATTCCAATCGGAAACATCACTATTTATGGCATTGTTTCGTCTGTAAGTAATACACCAAGTAAATCGGATGAAATCAATTTAAAATATTCTTTCGGTTCAAGATTCTTAACCGTCCAATTAGTTGGCGAGAAAATTGGCGAAGATGAATTTGAAAAAGGTGTTGGAACTTATCCTACAATAAATGATGAAGTTCACATAGTAATTGAAAAAGACCTTTTCGATATTTATGGCAAAAAAGACTCTGGTTCAATTGAAATTGGGAAGCATTCATCTTCTGAAAATTTAAGTGTTTATGCTGATTTACATAAACTTGTTTTGAGACATTGTGCAATTTTAGGTTCTACAGGAAGCGGAAAGTCAAACACAACTGTTAGTATTCTTAAAGCAATATTAGGCGATTATCAAGGTTCAAGAGTTATTCTTGTTGACCCACACGGGGAATATGCAAGTGCATTTCCTGATGCGAAAGTCTTAAAAATTAATGAACCAGCAAACCCATTGTTTATACCTTTTTGGCTAATGAGTTTTGATGAATTAGCCTACTTCCTTGTTGGAGCAAAACCAACGGATGACCAAAAACCTGATTATAGATTATTTAGAGAATTAGTGACCAATTTAAAAAAGGAAAATTGCACTCTAAAATCGGGAAATGTAAATCCTGACTTTGTAACAGCAGACTCGCCAATACCTTTTAGTGCTAGACAACTTTGGTATAGAATGAATTGGTGGTTAAATGCCAGTTTTTCTACAACAAAAAAAGATGAGCAAAATGAGGGAACTGCAAAAAAGGAAAATGACGGAGATGCAGAAAATCTGATTGGTGCAAAGTTTACATCTCATTTATCAACTGCTAATAATAATGAACCCTATAAATCACAGCATACTGAGTTTTACTCATACGAAAGAAAAATACTTTCAAGATTAAGAGATTCAAGGTATGACTTTCTATTTAATCCAGGGGATTACAAAGATTCAACTTCGCCAAAAGACTTACACCACCTTTTAAATGAATGGATAGGAAATGATAATAAACTTGCAATTCTTGATTTAAGTGGAGTTCCTTTTGAGGTTTTAGATATTACAGTTGGTCTAATTACAAGATTTGTTTATGACAGTATGTTTTGGGGAAGACACGAAACATATACAGGGAAAAACAGACCTTTATTGCTAGCATATGAAGAAGCCCACACCTATTTAAATAAGAACGATAATAATAGCTATTCTAAAGAAGCAGTTGAAAAAGTTTTTAAGGAAGGAAGAAAATTTGGTTTAGGAGCATTGGTAATATCACAAAGACCATCTGAAATATCTGAAACAATTTTAGCTCAAGTTGGTACTTTTATCGCTTTAAGACTGACAAATTCTGGCGACCAATCAATAGTAAAAAGCTCTGCACCTGACAATTTAAACAGTTTAATAGATTTACTGCCCTCATTGAGAACAGGTGAAGCAATAATTGTTGGAGAAGCAATTAAAATTCCATCTAGAGTTAGACTTAAACTTAATGTTCCTAGACCAACAAGTGATGACCCTAAATTGGTTGAAAAATGGTTAGAGGCACATCCTGAAAATCAAGAAAACTACAAAGTAGTTGTAACAAGAATTAGACAACAAAAATTTTAAGATATGGAAAGAGAATACGTTGAATCTTCAATGATTACAAGTATCGGATATGACCCTAATACTTCAATACTAGAAATTGAATTTAAAAGTGATGGTACTATTTGGCAGTATTACGATTTTCCTGAAAATTTATGGTATGAATTTAAATCAGGTTCAGTTGGTAAGTTTTGGCACGCTAATATCAAAGGACAATATGCAGAATCACAAGTTGGATAAGTAGAAAAGAAAGGCGGAGGCATAACAATGTATATAAAAAATAGGCGAGATAGTAATAAAATCAAGGCTTTCAGCTCGTGTCAAACTTTGTGTTTAACCGAAAGTTTTGTGCTTCGAAACCGCCTACTTTTCATATACTAACCGTTAGCGGCAACCTTAAGCAACTTCCTCAATAAATTTTAGACAGACTGATAAGAATATTGAGACTTTTTATTATTTTTACCTATCTATAAGTAGGTAGATTGCTGATTAAACAAAAAAAGATGACAAATAATAACGAACAGACCATTAAACAATTTAGATTTTCAATTCCTATCCCTATGCGTTGGAACGACTTAGATGGGCTTGGATACGTAAACAACATTTATTACTTCGAATATTTTCAAATTATACGTGGAGAATATTTCCCAGCAGTTAGCGATTGGGATTGGAGAAAAAACATGTTTGTAATAGCACACATAGAATGCGATTTTTTACAAGAACTAACACTACAAAGTATAAGTCCAACCGTAAAAGCGCGAACATCTTCTATTTCTAACAAAAGTTTTGAAATGGAATACCTGATAACAAGTAAAGCAAAAGATGGTTCGGACATCATTCACGCTAAAGGGAAAAGCATAAATGTAATGGTGGACATTGTTGCGAAAAAATCTGTACAAATTCCAGATTGGTTGCTTAACAAGCTAACTGAGTATGAACCTGCATTAAAACAATAAATATGGACACGAAAGAATTAATAGTTGAAACAGCGAACAGATTTTTAGTAGAAAAAGGGTTTAATGCTTTCAGTTACAAACATATTTCTCAAGAAATTGCTATTAAAACTTCATCAATTCACTATCATTATCCAACCAAAACAGACTTGGGAATTGCCATTATACAGCAACACCTAGCTGCTTTAAATCAAACCATTACAAGAAATAAGAACAAAACCCCAATAGAAAAGCTTGACAAATTGTTTAACTATTATCAAAAACTGTCTAAACGCAATCATGTTTGCATTGTAGGTGCCATGGCATCCGATGTATATACTCTGGAGGAACTGCTGAGAAATGAACTTTTGAGCTTTTCAAATGCGGTAATAGATTGGGCTACTTCTATCTTAGAAGAAGGGATAAAACAACAATTATTTAAACCTTCAAAAAATGCTAGAATAACTGCGAAACTAATAGTATCCAATCTAATGGCATTAGTTCAAATATCCAGACTAGAGCAAGACAAAAACAATTTCGATATATATATCGAAGAATTAAAAAGCAATATTTTACTATGAAAATGAATAAAGAAAGAATTAGAACCTATTCGTGGGAAAACCCTGAAGAAATAGCTGAAAAAGCTATGAATTTATCGGGATATGATTTTTTAAAAGCCATGTTTGAGGATAAGGTTGCTGTTCCGCCCATCTTACAAACGCTAAACTTTACGATATCAGAATTCAATAAAGGCAATATAGTGTTTGAGTTTACTCCCCAAGAATATCATTACAACCCTATTGGTAGCGTACATGGAGGAGTAATAACCACCATTTTAGATTCAGCCATAGGTTGTTCGTTACACAGCACCTTACCAAAAAATACCGCCTACACTACGCTGGAAATCAAGCTAAATTTTCTTAAAAAGATAACCGAAAAAACAGGGGTTCTTAAAACCAACACCAAAATAATACATTCAGGAAAATCAACCGCATTGGTAGAATCTGACCTAATTGATGAAAGCGGAAATACTTATGCACACGCGGTTTCTACCTGTATGGTTTTTAACCTGAAGAAATAAAATGAAACAAGAAAAATTTGAAACATTTTGTGCCGATGGTGTAAAATTAAGCGGTCTTTTACTTATTCCAGAAAAGCCAAAGGCTGTTATTCAATTTAATTGTGGGACGGCAACAAAAAAAGAGTTTTATCTAAAATTCCTGACCTATTTGACTGAGAATGGTTATTTGTGTTGTCTTTGGAATTATAGATGGACAAACGAAAGCGACAACTTAAAGAATAGAGACCTTAGCTATATTGATTATGGCATTAAAGATATGCCTGGTATAAAAAGTTATTTAGATAAACGGTTTCCACACTTACCATTTATGCTTATTGGACATAGCGTAGGTGGACAACAAATAGGATTTATGAACAATCTTGATAATGTGGTAGGAAACATCAACATTGCCGTTTCTTCCGGGTATTGGCTTTATATGCCATTTAAATACCGTATGAGAGCCTATTTCTTTTTTTATGTTTTTTCACCATTGAGCGCATTAGTTTATGGGTATATAAAAGCAAAGCCTTATGGTTTTATGGAAAATCTTCCCACAAAATTTGTGTTGGAATGGCGAAAGTGGTTAGGACAAAAAGATTTGTTTTTAAGTGAAAAATACTACGGAAATAGCATCCCAAAAGGACATTTCAAAAACTTCAAATTTCCTATTCACGTTTATTATTCAACAGACGATACCATTTCCTCCGCCAAAAACACCAAAGCATTTTGGCGAAACGTAAAGAGCGAAAAAGGCATAACATTCACAGAACTGACACCAACCGAGTTTGGATTGAATAAGATTGACCATTTCGGTTATTTCAAAAAAAATATGAAAGACACACTGTGGGCAGATATTGTAAATAAATTAAATAATTTTTTAGACCAATAAAAATGGAAAAACAAAACAAAAAAACACTGCTTTGGGCAAATGCAATAATGATTGCAATGATCATCATTCACGATGCAGACCACGTAAGACAAGCATCATGTTGGGACTACACCATTCCGTTGCTTGTATGGCTCGTAAACATTAGCGTTTATACACCAAGCATCATAGCTTTGTATCTCACTAGAAAAAACAAAAACTCGGCAGCACTGGCAACCGTTGTCAATGGTTTGTTAGTTGCAGCTGCATTTTCCGAAGTCCATTTATGGAGACCAACCTTTCCTGTTTGGGGAATATGGAACTCAAACTTCTTCCAGTTGGGAGCAGACTCTATTAGCTGGACAGTTCTTGCTGTAACGGTATTTGTAGGTGTAGGAGTTTCTTTAACAGGAAACTATGTAAGAGGGAGAATGTCTGTAATGAATAAATGAAACGATGAATAAAACCGTAAAATACATACTAATCACTTTCGCAACAATACTGTCCGTTTTTTTGATTTGGTATAAAATTGATAGCACACCTTACGGTGGAAACTTTACGCTTAACAATGAAAATGGAAAGTGGAAATTTAGCCAAAATCCCAAAAAGATAAACTTATTGTATTTTGGTTTTACAAAATGTGGTTCGGTTTGTCCAACTGCATTGGCAACCGTAAGCAATGCCTATGGAGAACTTACAGATGATGAGCGCAAAAATGTTCGTATGATTTTTGTGAGCGTTGACCATAAACACGACAAACCACAAGACGTTGAAAAATACGCAAAATCTTTTCATAAGGACTTTATTGGAGTTACGGGAAACAAAGAACAAATAGACGAAACTATAAAATTGTTTCCTGCTGGTTATGTAATACAAAAAAACACGAACTCTGTTATGGGATATTCTGTTTCTCACTCTGATAAACTTTTCTTCTTGGATAAAGAAGGAAAAAAAATTGCTGAAATTACAGAACCAAGAAACCCAGAAAAGATTATTGCGAAAATCAGAAAACATCTGTGAATAAAGGCAGCCGCTAACAATGTATAAAAATAATAGCGGCTTATTGGCTAAAACGAAAGTTAGTAAATATAAAAAAGGTCTGTGCTTAACCGAAAAGTTAGTGCGTGAAAATCCGCTACTATTCTTATACGAGACCGTTATCAAAGTTCAAATAAAGGATGGGTTAGTGTACAATATCGCAAGTTGTAAAACTTAAATAAAAGTTTAACTTTGAACATTTAGTAACCAAGTCTTATATATACCAACTGACCTATCGCTCCACTTCCGCACCTGGAATTAAAGAGGAGCATCTTGATCAAATTTTTGAGGAGTCCAGAAATAGGAATCTGAAAAAGAACCTTACCGGATGCGTGGTGTACTACAAAAATAATTTTGTACAGATATTGGAAGGTGATAAACAAGGGGTGCTGTAATTATATAATAAAATCAAGCTTGATCATAGGCACCATACAAGACAACTTTTATGGGAGGGCAATGTAAAGGAAAGATATTTCCCCAATTGGTGTATGGCCTATTGCCAAAGGTCGAAAACTTTGCCTACCGATAGTGGTGAAAAGCTTTTTATTCAAAATCTATTGCTTTTAGGCGAGCTTACATCCATTTCTACGGGTTCTTTGGCATCGTTTTGGGGTACAGTTCGAAAACTTTTGGATGACCGCTCCGGTCTAGGGTCTTTTTGAATTGATTATTTGTTTTCATAATAGTTAGAGGTGGAACCTTAAGTTCAAAAATGATGGAATAAGTTTCTGAGAAAACTTTATCAAGTATCCCAAGCCATAGTAGAAAATCTTTTCGATTCTAATTCTAGGAATAACCATTTCATTTTACAAAATTCAAGAACGTTGTTAGAAACTTATAGACGCTCGTTCCGTATGGAAAATTATATTATATTATTTAATTCATACCACCAGAAATTTTAGAATCATGATTGGGTAAATATCTTATATTTACTTTTTTTATATTTTATGATAGGAAATATTAGAAGATTGTTCAAGGATCTAGATAATGATAATCGAGAGAAGGCGCTTTTGTTTTTCAAGGAAGAATTTATGCTTGATAGTCGTAAATATGCTCTGAACGTATGGATAATCGGTGGGAGGATTCCGGACGAGTACCAAGAGAGAGTGGTCTTATTTCTACAAAATCTGGCGAGGGTTCAATCACTTGAAAAGCATTGATCTAATCAATTTATAGTCATCTGCATCGATATGGCAATTTATTGGCAAACGCTAATGGAAGTTAATTGAACTAGCCGAACTAAATTTAAAGTAAAGGATATCGATAAAATGCATATATCGGAAACGGAGCTGAAAACGGAAATCCGCATTGTATCAAATAGCAGTATGTAACAATAGAGGTTCTGAGCTACTTCACGACATTGGTGGAATCAGAGGCATTTGAAACTCATCTTAACGATATACCAATGATTATATCCAAAGATTTTGTATGAATGGAGAATAAACTAAGGATGTCAATTTTGAAACACCGACTATGTTGATAAGCTTTCAAATTAAGGATAGGAGAGGACACTTGGTTCCGATTCGTAAAATTTAAGTGATAGGTTTTGTAATGTAAGAAAATACACAATGTTTCGTTATTTTATCAATGAATAAAATAGCCCTAACTATTTCAAGCGAAACCGAGTTTTTTGAATCGAAAAGATTGTTCTGTCTTGCATTCCTTCCGATGCTCAATAAAATGGGTTCAGATTACACTAAGTACAAGTTAAATACAATATTTAGCGAAGCGACATTTTCTTTATTTCCAGATAATTTGACACCTGAAAATCTTGAGGCTACTGTAATGAACTTTAAAATTGAAAATGTAAAGTTCAAATAAAGGATGAGTTAAGACACCATCTCGTAATTCGTTAAGTATAAATAAAGGATAGGTTGGGACACTAAGGTATAATTTGTAAAATTCAACTAAAGTATTCATTCAATAGTTGAGGAAGCCATCAATCATCGGAGCCTCTTTACTGCAATAGTTCT
>TARA_R110002033_G_scaffold10172_4_pt1 | contig 14345 bp, 12 predicted proteins | sample TARA_R110002033 | Tara Oceans TARA_R110002033 (sample SAMEA4397051) | marine metagenome | biome: Polar Biome; feature: [SRF] surface water layer (ENVO:00010504); material: water (ENVO:00002006), including particulate matter (ENVO:01000060) such as... | depth 5 m
TAAACAAAATAGAATTGCTGGAAAAGTAGGATTTAGTATATCTGCAATCGCTTCTGCGTATGCGGTAATTTACTTTTTGATGAATTTAGGACAAACAAGTAGTTTTAGTATGTTTGAAAGCTTACTTTATAGTCCAACATTTATATTAAATCCATTAGGAAACTTCTTTTCATTTGTAGTTTCTCTTGTTTCACTAGCTTCATCTGTGTATGCAATACAATATTCACAAGAGTATGAAAATAAAGGTAGTCTTGCTGTTATGGCAAGTATGTTTAATGCCTTTATTCTATCAATGCTTTTATTGATTTCATCATCAGATGTATTTTGGTTTATAATTTTTTGGGAATGTATGACAGTAATTTCTGCTTATTTAATTTGTTTTAATGATTCGAAAGCTTCATTAAAAGCAATTATGATTTATTTGGGAATTGCACACATCGGAGCTATGTGTATTACAGCAGCATTTTTACTGCTAGCTTCACAAAGTGGTTCATTAGAATTTAGTTCTTTTGAAAATGTAACTTTATCACCAGTTATGGCAAGTGTTATTTTTATACTTGCATTTATTGGATTTGGATCAAAAGCAGGGATGTTTCCTATGCATGTTTGGTTACCAAAAGCTCACCCAGCAGCTCCAACTAATGTTTCAGCACTGATGAGTGGGGTTATGATCAAAATTGCAATATTTGGAATTATTAAATTTTGTTTATGGCTTCCAGTTATGGAATGGTGGGGCTTATTAATTATTGTAGTTGGTGCTATATCTGCAATACTAGGTGTACTTTACGCTTTAGTACAACATGATTACAAAGCACTTTTAGCATATCACTCTGTTGAAAATATAGGAATTATTTTATTAGGTATTGGAACAGGAGTGTATGGAATTGCTGCAAATATGCCAAGTTTAGCAGCAGTAGGATTTTTAGCTGGTTTATATCATATTTTAAACCATGCAACTTTCAAAGGCTTATTATTTTTAGGTGCAGGAAGTGTTTTATATAGCACACATACAAAAGATATGGATGCTTTAGGTGGATTGGCTAGAAAGATGCCATTAACAGCCTTTGCTTTTCTAATTGGTTCTTTATCAATCACCGCAATTCCTCCATTAAATGGGTTTATTAGTGAATGGTTTACTTACCAAGGAATGATTCAAGGTGCCTTATCTGAATATGTAAGTAGTAGAGTTGTTTTTACAATTTCTATAATAGCACTAGCCCTAACAGGTGCTCTAGCAATTATGTGTTTTGTAAAAGTTTATAGTGTTATTTTTGGTGGTGTACCAAGGGATGAAAAAATCTTTCAAAAAGCAAAAGAAGTTCCTATTACTATGGTTATTGGAATGTTTATTCTAGTTGCAGGATGTGTGGCTTTTGGTTTAGGTGCAAATGTAGTAGTTGAAAATATTATGCTTGTAATTTCATCTTTTTCAAAAACATATAATGCAACAAATGGGATTATTGTAACTTCACCAATTGGTTCAATTGTATCACCAGTTTTAATAGCTGTAGTTATAGCAGTGAGTTTATTACTTCCTTTATTGATAGTTAAATTATCAAAAGCAAATAAATCAAAACCAAGACTAACAGATCCTTGGGCTTGTGGTTTTAAATACGATAGCCGAATGCAAATGACAGCTTCACCTTTTACAGGTGATTTAAGAAGACTTCTTAATTGGTTATACAAAAGTGAAACAAAAGTTATCGACCAAGGTTATTTTAAACCAGTTATATATGAAACTCACGCAAAAGATGTTTGGTGGAGTTATTTATATGAACCTGTAATTAAATTAACTCTTAATACAGCAAAATATGTTGCAAAAATGCAAAATGGAAATGTAAATGCGTACTCATTATATATCTTGCTTGCCTTATGCCTTTTTGTTGGCATTAGCTACATTATTTAAAGGATAAGTTATGAGTAGTATATTTTTTATGATTATTCAAGTTATTGCAATTGTTCTTGTTGCTCCTTTATTTGATGGGATGGCTAGAAAATTAAGAGCAAAACTTCAATCAAGAGAAGGTATTCCTGATTTTTTTCAAACATATAGGGATATTTATAAATTAATGAAAAGAGCAAGAACAGGACCGAATTGTGCCCATTGGGTTTTTAAAACAGGACCTTATACTCTGTTTGCAGCAGGTGCTGCATTATTAGCAGCTATTCCAATTACATATAGCACTAATACTTTAGCAGGTGCTTATTCAGATATTTTAGTATTTATTTATTTAGGTGCTTTATTAAGATTTATATTTGGTGCAACATCAATTGATTCTGGAAATCCATTTGCAGGTGTTGGTGGAGGAAGAGAACAAATTATTGGTATTTTTGTTGAGCCAGTTATGATGATTAGTTTGTTAGTTGTTATTTTATTAGCAAGCACTACTAATTTAGTTGAAATACAACATATGGTTAGAACAGGACAAATTGGTTACCAAACACCAGCCTTTGCCGTTGCGTCAATATCATTTTTATGGGCAATGTATGTGGAAGCGGGAAGAAATCCATATGATTTAGCAGAAGCAGAACAAGAGTTACAAGAGGGTGTTTTAGGTGAATATTCTGGTTCAGATTTTTCCCTTGCACATGCAGCTTTAATTTTAAAACAATTTGCAATGATTGGATTATTCCTTACTATTTTTGAACCTTGGAATTTCGAAAATCCATTCTTAGCACTTATTGGTTTTATTCTTAAAGCAGGGATTTTTTATGTTGCCGCAGTGTTTATTGACAACTTTGGCCCAAGATTTAAAATATTGACAAGTTTTAAAAATAGTGCAATTCCTCCATTAATTGTTTCAATTATTGCGCTTGCTTTATATGTTGTAGGAGTTTAAGATGATTGATATACTAAGTATTTTATCAATAGTTTTAATTATTAGTTCACTTTGTGTATTTGGAATTAGAAATTATAAAATTGCCATATATGCATATTCATTTCAAACATTTATATTGGTATTGATATTTTTATATCTTTATGCAACATACTCTGCTAATGAATTAGGTGGATGGGCAATTATTGCATTTTTTACAAAAGTTATATTTGTGCCATTTATATTATTAAGATTAATAAAAAAATTAAATGTTGTTCATGAAGATGAACCAGTACTTGGGTTCTTTGTTAGTCCAATTGTTGCTATTGCATTTTCATTAGCTATTGCAATGGCTCTATATCCAATTTATTTAAAATTTTCTTTGATTAAAGAGCATATTCCATTAATTGCATCTATTACAATTTTTATGATAGGAATATTTGGATTTGTTTTAAGAAATTCTGCAATCAAACAAATACTTGCTTATTGTACATTTGAAAATGGTATTCATTTATCACTTGCTTTAATGGCATACAATTCGCCAGAAATTGTTGAACTTGGAATCTTAACTGATGCATTGTTTGCAGTAATTATTTTATCAATCTTTGCCCAAAGATTTTATAAATATTTTGGTTCTTTAGATGTTTCTAAAGCAACTGAATTGAAAGGTTAAGTTATGGATATGCAACAATTATTAATATTATTAATGCTTATTCCCCTTGTTTCATCAGTTGTTATTTGGCTTTGTGCAGATAATTATAAAGCATTAAGTACTTTACATATTATTGCCTCAATACTTACTACAATTGTAGGTTTAATGGCAGTTTCAAATGTAATAAATGGAACAACATATTTTCTATTTAATGATATGTTTTTTCTCGATTCTTTAGGCGCTGTTTTTATTAGCTTAATAGCAGTAACAGGATTATTAGTAAATTTATATTCTGTTAAATATATGCAATGGGAAGTTGAAAATAAACATTTAGAAGTAAAAGATACAAAACTGTTTTTCTCACTATTTCACTTGTTTGTTTTTACAATGACTTTTTCAGTGCTTTCAAATAATATTGCATTGATGTGGGTAGGAATTGAAGCCACAACATTATCTTCTGTATTTATGGTTGCTTTACATAAAAGTAGTAAATCAACTGAAACTGGATGGAAATATATAGTTATTTGTAGTATTGGTTTAGCTTTTGCTTTATATGCGACTGTATTACTTTATAGTGCAGGATTTAATGTAATCAATGACAGTCATAGTGCAATGCTTTGGACTACTTTAATGGCACATTCTAAAGATATAGATCAAGATGCATTAAAACTTATTTTTGTTTTTGCATTGATTGGTTTTGGTACAAAAGCAGGGCTTGCACCTACACATACATGGTTACCAGATGTTCATGCTGAAGGACCAGCACCATCATCAGCAATGCTTTCGGGAATACTTTTAAAATGTGCAATATTAGGGCTTATTAGATATTACGCAATTGTTGGAAACTCATTTGCAGGATTTGAATATGTTCAAACAATGATGATTTTTAGTGGATTGATTACTATATTTATAGCATCATTTTTTCTTCTTGTTCAACATGATGTAAAAAGAATGTTTGCATATCACTCAATTGCACATATGGGTGTTATTGCATTTGGATTAGGAATTGGTGGGCCAATAGGATTATTTGCTGCACTGTTTCACACTTTAGCACACTCAGTTACAAAAGCCCTAGCATTTTGTGTAACAGGAAATATGATTCAAATATATGGAACAAGAGATATGAGAAAAATGGGAGGACTAATAAAAATAGCTCCTATTACAGCGATTTTATTTGGGATTGCTGTTTGTTCTTTAGTAGGTGTCCCTGGATTTGCAATATTTTTCAGTGAATTTTTAATGATAAAACAATCAATTGTTAATAATATGAATATTGAAGTAATTCTCTTTATCATAGGACTTATAATTATTTTTATTGCTGACTTTTCACACTTTAATCTTGCAACATTTGGAAAAAGTAATTCAAAAGTATTAAGAAAAGAATTACCATTGAGTGCTAATTTACCGTTAATTGGATTAGCAGCATTAATTATAATTTTTGGATTGTTTACTATTGAACCTTGGTTTGAACTGCTTAGAAATGCAGTAAATATTATCATGGGAATGTAAGGAGATATGATATGAGAAAAGGTGACAATTTAATAAATAAAGTGAAAGAAAAAGTAACAATTCACGAAATATATAGACAACCAGAAGATCAAATTACAATAACCGTTGATAGAAATGATTTGCCAGAGACTGTACGAATTTTGTATTACGATTTAGGTGGTTGGTTATCAAGTATGATTCCAAATGATGAAAGAGAAATAAATGGTAATTTTGCCCTTTATTATGTCTTGTCAATGGAAGGTGGAAAAATGACTCCTGAAGATGAGTTACCACAAGATGAAAAATGTTGGATAACAGTTAAAACTTTTATTCCAGCAAATGACCCAACTTTTCCATCTGTAACTTTAAAAGTACCTGCTGCTGTTTGGTATGAAAGAGAAGCATATGATATGTTTGGTTTAACGGCAATTGGTTTACCTGATCCTAGAAGATTGGTTGTATCTGATGATTGGCCAGAGGGTTTATTTCCATTAAGAAAAGATGCTATGGATTATAGACATAGACCAGATCCCGTTGATCATAAAGATGAACCTGAAGCAAAATTTCTAAAACCAGAAGGTGCAGGAGTACTTGATGTTCCCTTAGGACCTTTACATATTACAAGTGATGAGCCAGGTCACTTTAGATTGTATTGTGATGGTGATACTATTATTGATGCAGATTATAGACTTTTTTATCAACATAGAGGTATGGAAAAACTTGCAGAAAATAGAATGAATTATGACCAAATGGGATATTTAGCAGAAAGAGTTTGTGGTATCTGTGGTTATGCTCATGCTATTGGTTGTATAGAAGCTGCAGAAAAAGCAATTGGTTTAGAAATACCACTAAGAGCACAAGCTATGAGAGTAATTTGTCTAGAAATAGAGAGACTTCATTCACATTTATTAAATATAGGTCTTGCTTGTGAAGTAACGGGAAATGTAAATGCTTTTATGCATATTTTTAGAATTAGAGAATTTTCTATGGAATTAGCTCAATTAGTAACAGGTGGTCGTAAAACATACGGGAATGTTGTTATGGGTGGGTTAAGAAGAGATATGACAGGAACTGAGATTAAAAAAAGTCTTGAGTTATTAGAAATAATAGAAGTACAAACTAAAGAAGTTTGGGATGCTGTTATGGATGATAAAAATCAAGTTGAAAGATGGAAAGGTGTAGGACTTTTAGATAAACAAGTAGCAAGAGACTTTTCTCCTGTTGGTCCAAATATTAGAGGATGTGGTTTTAAAAGAGATTCAAGATATGACCATCCTTATGATTTTTTAACACAATTAGATTTTGAAATACCAACTGAAGATGGATGTGATGTATTTGCAAGAGAAACCGTAAGATATAGAGAATTATTAGAATCCGTATCTATTATAAGACAGTGTTTTGAGATGATGCCAGGAGGTTTAACTGTAATTAAACCACAAACTATGATTAAACCAGGTGCATATGCAATTGGTAATGATGAAGCACCAAGAGGTGAAAATATTCATTGGATTATGCATGGAAATGCACAAAAAGTATTTAGATGGAGATGTCGGGCTGCGACATATAACAACTGGACGTCTTTAAGATATCAGTTTAGAGGAAATACTATTGCTGATGCTGCTCTTATTGTTTGTTCATTGGACCCTTGTTACTCTTGTACAGAAAGAGTAACTGTTGTTGATATTAAAAGTAAAAAAACAAAAATATTAAACTATCAAGATTTGAAAAGATATTCACAATCTTCGAAAAATCATCCATTGAAAAATATGTAGGAGTAAGAGATGAAACTACTAGATATGACAAAAAAATATGGGAAAGCAACTTATAAATATCCTTTAGAACCTTATGAAGTATCTGAAGGATTTAGAGGTAAACCTTCATATACATATGGAAATTGTATAGGTTGTACAGCTTGTGGAGTTGCTTGTCCGTCAAATGCAATTAATGTAAAACTAAATGAAGATAAAACAAAACTTGTTTGGGAATTTGATGCTGCAAGATGTATTTTTTGTGGTAGATGTGATGAGGTTTGTCCTACTGGTGCAATTGTTCTTTCTCAAGAGTTTGAATTAGCTGTTAAGTTTGATAAAAATAATTTGAAAGAAAGAGGCGAACTTGATGTTGAATATTGTGAGGTTTGTAATAAACCATTTACAACAAAAAGATTAATTTCATACATCTTCCATAGATTAGAAAAAGTTGGTTGGGATAAAAAGACTTTAGGTGAAAAAATAAAATATGCAAAAACTTGCCCTACTTGTAAAAGAGAAGAAAAAACTGAAGTTATGACAAAATATTTAAAAAGGGGTACAAAATGAGTAAAACATATGTAGTACCAGAAGAGATAGAAAACTCAAATACTCTTGAAGCCAAACTTGAACATATAAAAAATATTAAAAGAAGTTTTAATGTTTATAGAGTGGATTGTGGTTCATGTAATGGTTGTGAAATTGAGGTGTTTGCCGCTATTACACCAATGTGGGATCCTGAAAGATTGGGATTTAAATTAGTAGCTAGTCCTAGACATGCAGATATTTTACTTTGTTCAGGACCAGTTACTAGACAAATGTATTACCCACTTTTAAGAGCATATGAAGCAACTCCTGATCCTAAAGTAGTAGTAGCAATTGGTGCTTGTGGCTCTAGTGGAGGAATATTTCATGATGCTTATAGTGTTTGGGGAGGAATTGATAAAGTTATACCTGTGGATGTTTATATTCCAGGTTGTCCTCCCCATCCAGCAACTATTATTCATGGATTAGCTTCTGCTTTAGGAATATTAGATCAAAAATTACAGTTCAAAGAACACACTCAAGATTGTGATGAAGCAATTCTTGTGGAGGATTCATTAATAGGAAATATTCTTTTTGAAAGAGATATTTTAATCGAATCAAAAAGATTGATGAGTTATTTTTTTGGTAGAAAACTTTATGAAAAATATATAAGTGCACTAAAAAAATCAACTGATATTAAAAATATTAAAAAAACTAAGGAGGTAATTGAAATATATAGTAGTGAAGAAGAAGATTCAAGATATGAAGAGTGTATGAAAAGACTTCATAATAATGTTTATTTGAGATATATGAAACAGTTTGCACCCATAAAAGACGATTATAAATTTATAGTATAAGAAGTTTAAGATGATTGAAATATGTAAATTAACAAAAAGAAGAGTGGAACCCACATCAAATGAGTTACCTCAAAAATATGAACAAGTGAAAATTTTTTCTATGTCTGTTGGCCATGGTGTTGGCACAATTGATTTTATGGAATGTATAGAAGAGATAAAAGAAGAAGATTACAAAAAACTTATAGAACAATGTGAGGATTATGCACAGTTTAAATTAGGAAATTTAACTAAATATTTTGAAGTTGAAATTTTCCCAGAACATGCACAGAAATTAATTCCCCAAATGCCAGATTGTTCTTTAAAAGATATTTTTTCTTCTTTAGAAGAAGGTTTTATTGTTATAAGGAAAAGTATATGAAAAAAGCAATTCTTACAATAGGAAATACCTTAAGAGGTGATGATGGGATCACTTCATATTTAGGAAAGCTAATTGAAGGTGAAGAATCTTTAGATTGGAAAATATTTTATGGTGAAGATGTACCAGAGAGTCAATTTCATAAAATTAGAGAATACGAACCCGATTTAGTTGTTGTTGCTGATGCAATGACAGGAATGAAAATAGGACAAGTGGAAGTTATTGATATTAGCAATGAAAGAGATTATATGTATTCAACACATAATCTTCCAGCACCAATATTAATGAGTTATTTAAAAGGATTTTGTAAAAGCGTTCTTTTTTTAGGTCTTACAGTAGATTTAGAAAATGTATTAGAGATTAATGAGAATATTTCAAAAGAAGCTGAAATTACAGCTAGAAATGCTTTGAAAAAAGTTTTTGAAATTGATTCAATTTTTGATAATGATTAAAAAAGGAATAAATTATGTTATCACCAGCAGATACAGCACAGTCGTTATTTAGTGGAATGAGTCATAAAGCAAAAATGCCAATAGTAAGTGTTATATTTTTATCTATTATGGCAGGTGGCTCAATAGCAATGGGTGACATTTTTTGGGCCCATTCAACAGTTGGCGTTGCCAAAGCATCTTCTCCTGGAATTGCAAACTTTATTGGAGGAGTTGCCTTTTCAGTAGGACTTATGATGGTTGTTTTTTTTGGAGGACATTTATTTACAAGTTCTTTGATGACAGGAGTTTCAACAATAGATCATAAATTGACATTTTCAAAAATGATTGCTTATTGGGTTATTGTTTGGATTTTCAATTTTATTGGAGCTGCAGTAGTTGCTTATATGTATTATAGGTCACAACTACCACTTAAGTATGATGGAGAGATATTACATCACTTTCTTGTATTAGGTGTGGGAAAAAATAGTTTGTCATTTGAAGCAGCATTTATTAGAGGGATATTCTGTAATGTTTTTGTATGTATGGCAGTTTGGGCTGCAACTGGTGCTTCTGATGCTGCTGGAAAAGTTTTATCAATACTGTTTATCATTGCAGCATTTGTGGGTTCAGGTTATGAACACGTCGTGGCAAATATGTTTATTTTTACAGAAGCATTATTGGCAAAAGCACATTATTTACATGAAGTAGGAGGAACAATTCAAGCCTTGTCAGAACATATGAATATTTCTGTAGAGAAATTGGAAGCATTGAGTTTTACAAAAATCTTCCCTAATAATTTATTACCAGTTACTTTGGGAAATATTGTTGGTGGATTGTTTTTTGTTGGTGTAATAGGATTTATGTCTCATAAGACAGATATGAAAAAATAAAAAGGTGAATATTATGAAAGAAACAAATGTTATTTGTCCCTATTGTGGGACAGGTTGCGGAATTAAATTAACTTCGCATGATAATAAAATTGTAAAAATTGAAGGTGTTAAAGCAAATCCAGTAAATGAAGGACATTTATGTCTTAAAGGATTATATGGATGGGATTATGTTGAGTCAAAAGATAGATTAACAAAACCTTTAATTAGAAAAAAAGATGGTGTTTTCTCTAAAGAAGGAACTTTTGAAGAATCTTCATGGGATGAAGCATTATCATTAGTTGTTTCAAAAATGAAAGAGGCTAAAGAAACATATGGACCAGATTCTATTGTTGGAAATTTTTCAGCTAGATGTACTTTAGAAGAAAATTATTTAGCACAAAAATTTATGAGAGCAATCATTGGTACAAATAATGTTGACCATTGTGCTAGAGTATGTCATGCACCAACAGTAGCCGGTCTGGCTAAAACTATAGGTAATGGTACAGCGACAAATAGTTTTACTGAATTTGAAGAACATACAAATTGTATTATGATGATAGGTTCAAATCCAGAAAATGCACATCCAATCGCAGCTATGTATATACAAAGAGCAATTAATAGGGGAGCAAAACTAATAGTAATAGATCCTATTAGAACAGAATTTGCTCAAAAAGCAGATGTATTTATTCAGTTACCACCTGAGTATAATATTCCAATTATAAATGCATTGATTAACCATATAATTGCAAAAGATTTGTATGATAAAGAGTTTGTGGAAAAATATACTCATGGTTTTGAATATTTAAAAGAAGCAGTAAAAGAATACACTCCACAAAAAGTTTCTGAAATGACAGGAGTTGATGCTAAATTATTAATCAAAGCAGCAGAACTATATGCAACTGTAAGTCCAGCTGCAATTACACATGGTATGGGTGTTACTCACTTTAATCACGGTGTTGGTAATGTTTGTGATATTTCAAATATTATGTTAATAACTGGAAATATTGGGAAACTTGGAGCAGGGGATTTACCTCTTAGAGGTCAACAAAATGTTCAAGGTGCCTGTGATATGGGTGTATTACCAAATATATTTCCAAACTTAAAACTTGTTTCAAGTGCAGAAAATAAAGCATTTTTTGAGAAATTATGGGATTGTAAACAACCTTTAAGTACAGAAATTGGTATTCATAAAACAGAAGTTCCTGATGCCATTATGGATGGTAGAGTAAAAGTATTTTATACAATAGGTGAAAATCCTGTTATGTCAGAACCAAATACAAACCACTTCTTAAAAGGTATATCAAAACTTGACTTTTATGTTGTTCAAGATATCTTTATGACAGAAACTGCACTTAAAGCAGATGTTGTTTTCCCAGCAGTTAGTGTTGGTGAAAAACAAGGGTGTTATTTAAATGCTGAAAGAAGAGTTCAATTAAATGATAAAACATTAGACCCAAAAGGTGAGGCTAAACAAGATTGGGAAATCATTTGTGAATTAGCAAAAAGATTTGGTGCTACTGATTTTGATTATGAAAAACCAGAAGATATCTGGAATGAAGTACGAAGAGCAGATCCAGCAAGATTTGGTGGTATTAGTTATGCAAGATTACAAGGGAAAGAAGGTATTGCATGGCCTTGTCCAAGTGAAGATCATCCTGGAACACCAAGTTTATATATGGATAAAAAATTCTTTACTAAAGATACAAAAGCAAACTTGGTACCTGTAATATTTATTGATAATAAAGATAATATGGTGGATGCAGAAGATGAATTAAGAAAAAAACTTAATCTTCCAGAAAACTATCCATGTATGGTAGGTTCTGTTGATGAAAAAGTAGATGAAGTATATCCTATATCATTGTTAACAACAAGAAAAGTGTATCAATATACAGTTGGAACAATGACTAGACGATCAAAAACTCTTGAATATGGTGGTGATTCACATGGACCATCAGCAGAGATACATCCAGATTTAGCAAAAAGATATAATCTTAAAAATCATGACTTTATAAAAGTTGAGAGCAGATATGGTTATATTGCACTATTAGTGGAAATAACAGAAGTAGTTCCAGATAATATTATGCAAATGGCATTTCATTATTGGGAAGGATTATGTAATGAGCTAACAAGTGGTGGTTGGGATTATACAACAAAAACTCCAACTTATAAAGCAGCTGTAAGAATGGAAAAAATCACTCAAGAAGAGTACAGTACTATTATGGGTCTTAAAAAAATGAAATTTAAAACTTCAAAAATAATTTATGACGATTATCATCATGAATAAGTAAAAAAGAGGACTCCCTCTTTTTTACTATTACTTAATTAATGATTCTTTTGTTTAGATTGATATTTATTACTGATAATTTAGTATGAAAGTTTTTACAAACTAATTAAAAATTAATTAGTTTTATCTATACAAAATACTTTATCTACTCTTTCCCCTGTTCTATAATTTAGAACATTTTCTATTTTATATTTTTTGTTTAATTTTGTACAATCCTCGATTGTAGTTTCATTAGATGTACACGAAATAAAAAGTACAGAATAAAATAATAATATTAATAATTTCATTAGATTTCCTATATAATAGGATTATTATAGCATATATTTTATTAAATAATAAAATATAACAACAATGAAACTGATAATGTATATTAATTGCATATTCAGTTTTAAAATTCTAGCTTTTCATTGAAGTAATAAAAAATAGAATGTCTCTTGAAAATTTTAGGATAGGTTAAATATAATAAAAATAAAAGGTTATGAATGCCAGATTTAACAACAATAAGCGTAGCTCTCTCTAGTTTAAAAACATCAATGGATATTGCAAAAGCACTTAAAAATTCAACTGTATCTTTATCGGAAGCAGAGCAAAAACTAAAAGTTGCAGAATTAATAAGTTCATTGGCTGATTTAAAAACAGAGTTAGCTGATGTAAAAATTAACTTAATAGATAAAGATGATGAGATTAGAAAGTTAAATGAAAAAATTAATGAAAAAGAGTCTTTGTCTTTTGATGGACAATTATATTGGAAAGAAGGAGATAAAACGCCATTTTGTCCAGTATGTAAAGAAAAAGATGAAAAATATCATCATTTGACTTATCATGAAGGATATCAAGGCACTTATGATTATGATGGGCAAGAATCTTATTATTCATGTAAAATATGTGGTAAAGTTTTTGATTAAAATTTAAAATTTTATGTAGATTCAAGGCGGAAGAGAAAATTTATGTAGGAACTTAGTAAACTAAGTGAGTATATAAATTTTCTCTTCCAACGTAGAAGATGCGTGAAAGATTAGATTTTAAGAACTGCCATGAATGCTTCTTGTGGCACATTAACTTTCCCTATGGCTTTCATTCTTTTCTTACCTGCTTTTTGTTTCTCTAGTAATTTTCTTTTTCTCGTAATATCTCCACCATAACATTTAGCTGTTACATTTTTACCTGTAGATTTTACAGTCTCTCTTGCAATGATATTAGAGCCAATAGAGGCTTGTATTGCTACTTCGAATAGTTGTCTTGGGATTAACTCTTTTAAGGCTTTGATAAACTCTCTACCTTTACTAAGGGCTTTATTTTCTGGAACTATGATTGATAAGGCATCAACTATTTCACCTGCAACTTTTATATCAAGTTTTTGTAAAACACCTGGTCTAAAACCTATTGGTTCATAATCAAAAGATGCATAACCTTTTGTTGTTGATTTTAATTTATCATAAAAATCCATTACGATTTCATTCATAGGTAAATCATAATCAAGTAAAACTCTAGCACCTATATAGTCCATCTTATTTTGGATACCTCTTTTGTCATTTAGAAGTTTTATAACATTTCCTAAAAACTCATCTGGTACTAAGATTGTAGCTTTTACATATGGTTCAAATATCGTTTTTACTTGACTTGGTTCTGGAAGTTCAGAAGGATTTCTAATAACTATCATTTCCCCATTTGTTTTTTCAATTTCATAAATAACTGTTGGGGCTGTTGCTATTAAATCAAGATTAAACTCTCTTTCCAATCTTTCTTTGATAACTTCCATATGAAGCATACCAAGAAAACCAGCTCTAAATCCACTTCCCAGTGCTGCAGAACTCTCTGGTTCAAAAGAGATAGATGAGTCATTTAACTGAAGTTTTGTAAGAGCTTCTCTTAGGTCTTCAAATTTATCAGTTTCGATTGGGTAAATACCAGCAAATACGAAAGGTTTTGCTGGTTCAAATCCATCAATGATTTCAGCTGTTGGATTTTTAGCATCAGTCATAGTATCACCAACGGCAATACCATCTAATGTTTTAAGTCCAAGAACTACGATACCGATTTCACCTGTTTTGATTTCATTTGTGTTTTGTCTTTTTAGTGGATGAGGATACATAAGATTTAAAACAGAATGTTCAACTTTTGTATTCATCATTCTAAGCATTTGACCTTTTTTGATACTTCCATCATAAACTCTTACAAGGGCTAAAGCACCAAGGTAGTTATCAAACCATGAGTCATAAATAAGTGCTTTTGTAGGAGCCTCTTCATCACCTTTTGGACAAGGAACTCTATCAACTATAGAATCAATTAATTCTCTTACTCCAAGACCTGTTTTTGCACT
>TARA_R110002033_G_scaffold1389_1_pt1 | contig 14326 bp, 10 predicted proteins | sample TARA_R110002033 | Tara Oceans TARA_R110002033 (sample SAMEA4397051) | marine metagenome | biome: Polar Biome; feature: [SRF] surface water layer (ENVO:00010504); material: water (ENVO:00002006), including particulate matter (ENVO:01000060) such as... | depth 5 m
TCATGCCATAGTATTACTCGCATTAGGTCTTAATGCTAACGATATTACCTCAGCAACGTATTGGTGTTTCACAATCGGCATTATATTATTCTCTTTTAGTATTTACGGTTTAGTTTTATCTGATGCTAGAGGAAAAAAAATGAAGTTTTTAGGACCTATTACTCCTATTGGTGGTTTGCTTTTTGTTGTTGGTTGGTTACTTATACTTATTAATGCTTTTTAAATGTTGATTATAAGGCATAACTTTCCTCGACCGAAGGCTATAAAAACAAAAGAGAGAAGCCAAAATGACTTCTCTCTTTTCAATAAAAAATTAATCGTGTTTTTCGAATAAAAACTAGTTTATATTTATGGTACTACCACAGCCTGAATTTGAACTATAAACTTTAGTATTGGTTGAACGATATGAGTAAGTGGACTGGCTTGTTTTGATTTCATCGCAGTAACATATTCCTCAAATATTTTTTTTAATATTTAAGATGAAACATACTTAAGTGTTGGTGTACGACCAGATCCTGAACCTTTAGCAGCTTCTAATTTTACTTTCATTCTGCAAAAAACCACCTTTCTTCTTTACTTCTTTCTCTTTAGATTCTGCACGCTCTTTAACCAGTACATAAACAGCTGTGATGTTTTTTAGTTGTGGCACACCATTGTCTGAGATATCATCTACATGAACTACTTAGTCATCAATAACCACATAACCATCGTCTGTATAATCATGCTTTATAGACATTACATTTGGGTAACTATCTACTCTGCCATAATCACTTATTTCTGTTTCGCCAAAACTACCATAATCAGTTGATATAGGTGTTGCTTTAAAACCTACAGGTTGAAGTTTCTCCATTTACCTCCAAAGCTTCGTATAGACTTTTTTGAGCTTGCGCTAAGGTTGTTATAAAAAGTAATTCAACCAATACTATTGTTTTTTTCATAATGGGTTAATTTTTAATATTTTGAGAGCACAACATCCTACTCTTTAGGTATAAAAAACACTTTGAGTTTCTGAAACACTAATACCAACTTCAAAACAAAAAAACCTCTTAAGATTATGGAATCTTAAGAGGTTTTAAATAGTAGTTAAGGGATTTTTTATTACTTAATTTACATTTACAGCCATGGTTTGATAAGTACTTTGTCTTGCTGTGTAATTTGAATTAGGATCTGTTGGTGTACCTTGAAGTTGAAAGATATAATCTCCACTTGTTGAGATAAAATCTAAATCTGAACCATTAAACGTTTTAGTATATCCTAAACTTCCAGTAATATTTACGCGTCCTAACTCGTTAAGGTTTGTATCAAAAACAACTACTTCTAATGTTAGGCCAGATGAAAAATTACCTACAGAAGGGTAAGTAACATAACAAGTCCCAGAATTATTAATACTTGTTGGAATTGTATAGTCTGTGCCATCTGTTTTAAAAAACAAAGCATAAAGATACTCTGCATGATCTGCATCATAAATAAAATAAGGTCTTGTACCTTGATCTGGCTTATTTACTATCCAAAGTTCTGTGTTGCTTTCTTCTTCAATAATATAAGCTTGGTAAGTATCTGGAACGGCATTAAAATCTGCCTTATTAAATCTTAAAATAGTTGCTCCATCCTCATCAATTTCGTCAAAGACTAAATCTACTTCGTATTCATTTAAAAGGTAATCTCCTTTTATTTTAATGCTATAATTATAATCTGTATTATAATCGTGAACCTTAATTATAGACTGAAAAAAGTTGTTTGTGATATCACCAAACTGGATATTAGTATAACCATTATCACTATAACTTGTTAATGATTCAAAATTTGCAGCAGTCATACTTTGACTTTGAGTTGGAGGAATTACAACAACGCTATCGTCATTTGAACAAGACACGACTAAAAACGCGATTAGTAATACATTAATTAATTTGAATTTTTTAAGAGTTTTCATAATCTATAGTTTTGGGTTTAATATTTCTTTTTTTATTGAACCAAATTTCAAAATAATCAGTGATTTATGACAGACTAAACTGCTGAAATACTTATTTCGCCTTCTAAAACAAAAAAACTTGCAAGCATAACACTTACAAGTTCTTAAACAATAAAAAAACTATAAATTATTGCTTGATGAAACCTTTAGTTATTAGAGTTATTATTCTACAATAAGTAAAAAATAGCAATTAAATTCACCTAGACTTTATGCTTTATTTTTAATGTAATTTAAAAGTTTAGCAATTCTTTCTTTCTTATTTGATGCCTTTAATATTACATCTGGGACAGTCTTTGTTTCATCATTTGCACTTCCATCTGGATTTAATCCCATTTCTCCAGTAAACCTAATAACAATTCCACTTTTAGGTAGTGTTATTAATAACGGATCAGTTCCTACACCATCTCCATTTGTTTTTTCACCTACAACAGTCGCAAATTTTGTTGATTTACAGAAATAAGCTAAAGTTTCTGCGCTAGAAAAAACGACATCATCAACTAAAAGGTAAATATTTCCTGAATATTTTTTTGGATTAGAAACTGGATTAATTACAATATTATCTCTTCTAAATAAATAACTACCATTTTTTAATTCTTTTGGCATATTAGGCAAAACCGCTTCGTCATAAGAAATAATATTTTCAAAATAATTTGGCTTAAATTTTTTTAATCTATACGATTTTTTGAACCCATAAGTCATTGAAAATGTGATAGCATCATTGATCAAATAAGGAATAATATTCCCCATCCAATACTCTGTATCTCCACCACCATTACCTTGGATATCTATTATTAGATTTTTATAATTGTGTGCTTTATTAAAAAAGCGTTTTAATTTTTCAAAATCATCTTCTACATAATCATAACTAAAGGATTTAACATGAATTAATGCAACTGATAAAGAATCTTTAAAATCAATTTCAATATTTTCGTATGTTTCTGGACTGGATTCATTATTGTCAGTTACTTTTAGTTCAGATAAAATAGCACTGTTTATTTCTCTCCAATATTTAGTTCGAATTGTATCTGTTTTCTCTAGCTCTTGTAAATAAGGCAAATATGAAGAATCTTGATCTGATGCGCCTTTATACGCCTTATAAAAATAATCATAAATTACAGTTGGATAAGTGTCTGTGTGGTCATTGTTAAGGGCATTTAAAATAGAGCTTAGCGCTATAAAAAAATCTTTGTCATTTTTTGTTTCTTTTATTACTTGAAGAAATTCTTCTTTTTTTGATAACCAATCTACTTGATTCATCCTTTTATTAATATCAAAATACGGATATGATTTTTCAAACTCATCATACAAGTAATTAAAATCAACTAATTTTTCTTCTGTTGATAGTGCTATTTGAGAAAAACAGACGTTAAAAAAACATAATGTTATTAATACTATAAAAATATACTTATGAGATGTTCTTTTCTTTTTTAAATTATTAAAAAATTTCTCTGCTATAAAATTCATTTTAAATTAGTTTTTAAGGATTAATTGTATTGCATGTGAATTTTGATGAAATAGTTGCTTGAAGCTTGATTTTTTTTTCCAGTGCTGTATTTTATTATTCATAAGTGACTATGTTTCCCGTAGTTTTTATTTCATTCGTTCAATTAAAATTGGATAGAACTCACTAAATTTCGAGTATTTTTCTCTGTCATTTTCATATTCTTTTAAAATTTCTACAATATTATCTACTAATGAAAATCCAATAGATTTTTCGTAGTCTAAAAGTTCTTTAGCTTTTTCTGCTCCAAAATTTTTATTTGCTATTCTTATTGTTATTGCCCTTATTATAAGTTCGTTAAAAAGAGATTTCCATTCGCCATAAGCTTGGCTTTTTCCATCTTTACTTAAACTTTCAGTGTAATATTTTTCTTTAATAGTTTCTATTTTATCTTGAAATTTTTCCGTTAAAGAATTTACGAAGGCATGACCAAATTCGTGTAAAATCATATCCATTTCAAGATATTCTTTTTCAAAATATGGAATATGTTCAATTTCTCCATTTGGTCCAATTATAGCATAAACTTCTTTTTTTCCATCTGCTATGAATTTTGAATTAAAACCTCCTGAATGAACTAATGGTGAGAGAATTAAATTATAGGAACCCAATTCGCTTCCGTAATAATTTTCTAAATAAGCTGGAAGATGTTGAATAGATTTAGATTGTTTAACTTGATTAATTACTTTCTCTTTTAATTCTTTTACTTCGATTAAATAGGCTTGAAATAAAGAATCTTGATTAAAGGAAATAAGTTCTTTTTTGAATGTTTTAATTAGATAATCTCCTTTGCTTTCATCAAAAGAGTCAGGATTTATGACTTTTCTTACTTTATTCAATTCAGGAAATTCCCCGAACTGTAGAACCCAATCTGTAACATTATTAAAATTAAAACCGTGTTTTTTAGATAATGTATCAAATAAAGCTACTGCCTTATGGTTCTTTAGAGCTTTAAAATTATTTCTAAGCTTTGATTTGTAAAGATTATCATGATTATTGACTAGAAAGTAATTATCTAAAAATGCTATTGAATAGATGGTCTCTATCCTTTCATCAATTGTAATGTTTAATTCCGATTTTTGTCCGATACTTTTTAATGAAGCTAAAAGTAGAATTAACAAAATAGTTTTTTTCATTTATTTTGTTTTAGATATTTAATGTTCTAAAAAAAGACTGTACTATTTCTAATACAGCCTCTTCTGGCTAATAATCATTAAGGCTAATCATTTTTTATAAATCGTTTTGTTGAAATAAATCCGTTTCCATCTTCAATTTTAATAATGTACATTCCTGATGATAGATTTGAAACATCCAATTTTATTGTAGAGCTTTCTATTACTTTTTGACCTTGAAGATTATACACAATCGCATTCTTTATTGGTAATTTCATTTGAATATTCAAAATACCCGAAGTTGGATTTGGATATAATTTAATTTTGTCTAAACTCGTTTCGAAATCTGACACACCTAAAGATGAAGAACCAAACTCATACGCTCCCATATCTACTGTCGTATTAAAAACACGTTGATTTCCTAATAAGTCTAAAACTATATTAATTGGTAATTCGTTATTATTTCCAGTATCAATGGCTGGTGAACCAGATGTTAATTCGAAATTTGAATTAAAATTTGGATTTGCCGAACTCGTTCCTATTGTTCCTGGTATGTTTGAAAAGTTATCTTCATCAATATTATTTAATACTTTTCGTGTAGAACCTGTAGTAAAAATAGAATTTGTACTTGTCCTTCCTATGGCTTTTGCTATTGTACCACTACTATTTTCTATATTACCCCAAAAAATATTATTTGAAATAGTAATATCTCCAAAAATCCCACTATACCTTGTAATATCTATTATAGGAAAATCTGTAGTATTTGATGAACCTAAACTACTATTATTAACAAATGTATTGTTTACTAAAGTTGCATTTAGATATACGTTACTAAAATATGCTCTTAACCTTGCTACAGAGGCTCCAGTACCTAATCTGTTTTTTGAGGCATCGTCATCTGTTTTATTATCTTTAAATAATGAATTGGTTATAGAAATATTCATATTAGCATTTGTTCCAGACAAATGAAAATCTAAACCAGAGGCCGTATTTGCTAAATTGTTTTCTATAATACAAGCGTCTATAATAATATTTGAAGTTGTTAGGGTTGTCAATGATAAACCTGCACCTGTTAAGGCCACATTGTTTTTTATTATACAGTTTTTTATTGTTGTAGCGTGTACTGTTGTACTTTTAAAAATACCTGCACCAAATCTATCATCACCACCTGTATCATCAGCATAGCCATCTTTAATTGTTAAACCATTAATTTCAAGATTATTTGAGTAGATTTCAACCACATGTTTGCTGTTGTCATCTCTAGTTGAATCGTTAAAATCTACAGTAGTGTCGTCATCGTTTAATAAATCTCCACTTAAAATAGTGGCATTGGTTGTATGTATAAGACTCATATCTCTATCAGACAAATTAGATTCTGTACCATCAAAACCTCCATATACATTAGTATAGACTTTGAAACTAGCATCTCTGTCTGAAACATCTGGCTTATATATCCCTGAGGCAACCCATAGCACATCACCACTAGCAGTAACGTTTACTAAAGCATCTTGTAAATCTGTATAAGCATCTGCCCAACTAGTCCCATTGTTATTTCCTGTGGCGTTAGGGTTAACATAATAGACATTACTATTACCATTACCACCTCCACCATTATCCGCAGCCATTGTTACAATTTCTAAATCCGTTAATACTCGTGAATAAAACAATACTTCATCTATGCCATCTAGGTATTTATTATTATAAGGAAGTGAGGTTGTTTCTAAACGTGAAAAAGAAATATTACCAGTATGCTTATTAACTGTTGCACTAATATTTCCTCCAGTAACATTGTAACCCGAAGCTCCATGTTTTACACCATCTACATGTATAAATGTAGAAAAAGATTTTTGACCAGCCGTTGTTGACCCTGTTATTGTTGTAAATCCTTGGATTACTATATGGTGCCAATTACCATCAGATATATCTATTGGATGCGTAAATAAGTTACCGTTTAATCCAACTCTGTTTGAAGCATTTATTTTTCCGTTTTGTAAATAAGCGGTTAACCCAATAAAGTCTGTATCACCCATACTCGTTTGAGTGTTATCATTATAAATAATTCTAACATTACTGTCATTAGTGGTCGTCTTTAACCAAAAACTAATGGTTCGTGGTAAATATGGACTAGAATTAGTGACATCAAAATCTATATCAGATCTCGTTAAATCATCTCCATTTAAGGAAATAGCCCCATTGGCATTTCCAAATCTGTCATTAATATTTGCTCTAGCACCTCCCGTTGCTACAAAGTTCGCTGGGTTAGCAGTAGCATCATTAAGTGACCCACCACTAAAATCATATCTGGCAACCAGATTTGCTGTTGGTATTTGCGCATAAGTCATCGTGGCAACAAATAGAAATATGTAAAGTAATTTTGTTTTCATAATAGGTTATATTTTAGATTTAGAAATCTAATATCATATAACATTGTTATTAAATATTGAGTGAGTTTCTGAAATACCGTTTTCAACTTCTAAAACCAAAAAGCCTCGTAAGCATAACACTTACGAGGCTTAAAACACAACCTGTTCTATTAAAAATTACTCCTCAATGAATTCTACTATTTTTTGTTTGGTCATAGCATCTGCTTTCGCTTTATTTTTGCTATAAAAATTACTATACGTAAAATCTGTCCAATCTTTACTATTTTTATTTGCAGGTACTAGCATAACAAAACTTTCATCGTCATAAGTAATCATATAGAGTCCTACAGCGTTGTAAAAAACAGGAACTCCCATTGCTTCACTTTCCTCTTTATTGTATTTATACATTGCAGGCGAACACTTCTCACAAGCAGCTACGATTAATACGTTATCATTCCCCCAAGAAGTATATTGAAATAATTTTTCTTTGGTCATCTTACTACCTATTCCTTTTTCAGCAGCCATTAAATAATATGTTCCGTTAATAGCTTCTGTAGGTTTTTCGCTCTGAGAAAAAAGCATACAAGGCATTAGAAAAACAACTAAATACTTAAAAAGTATTTTCATAATTACATATGATTTTAATTGATATTTATTGTTTTACCACAACCAGAATTTGCACTATAAACTTTTGTGTCTGTAGAGCTATAAGCATTGCTTCCGCCAGATTTTGTGATGTTTTGCAAATAGGCATCTGTATCACAGTTCCAAGTTGCTGTACTTCCACTACTAATTTTAGTTCCTGGGTTTCTGCTACCCGATTTACCTACATAAATTGTTTGCCCAGAATTATTACGTAACGTTACTGTATTTTTAGATTTAGATGCTTGATAATTTAATTCGTTTTGTCTTTTTCTTCTTTGTAAATCTTTATACTCTGGTGTTGCTTTTATAGAATCGTTGTAATGCTTAATATCTTGCTCTCCTCTATTTTTAGCCGCTATAATATTTTTATCTTTTTGTTTTTGTACACTAGATCTGTTATCTTGTTTTGTCTTCATAGCTACTAGGTAATCTGTGATTAACTTATCTAAGTTTTGACTTTGTAGTTCTTTATGTGCTGAACCATAATTAGCCTGTCCTGAAGATGCATTTTTTATTGCTTTTAATTTTGATAAAAAAGAACCTTTCTTTTTAGCCTTTTTCTTCTTACCAGCATCTGTTGTTTCACTTTTATCTTTATCAACTTTAATAAATACATGAGAAATGCCTTCGTAAGAAACACCACTTTCTGACATATTATATAATTTAAAAATGTATTCTCCTATGGCAACATAACCATCTGTTGAGTGTCTATCTCTAATAATACTTTCATAAGGATAGCCTTTACATGTTGCATATCCATTTACAGCGTCCATTCCATCTAAGACCTTTCCTTTTTCATTACCTTGATCAATAACAGAGCTAATACCATAGCCTTCGCCTGTAGACAGTCTTGAAATGTTGAATTTGACTATTAAATCTCGATCACTAATTTCATGAATACCATCTCCATCTTTGTCTTGAACAAGGAAAAACCGGTAATATTGATCTGTTGTAGATATATTGTCGAATAAACTATTCTGTGCTTGTGTTATACTTATTGTAAAAAGGAATATTAATGATAAGATTATTTTTCTCATAATAGGTTAAATTTTAGATTAAGAAGCAAATATGTAATATGTAAACTATAAACTATGTGGTCAATTTCTGAAATGCTTGTTTCAACTTCTAAAACAAAAAAATCTCGTAAGCACAATACTTACGAGATTTAAAACTTAATCTAAACTATTAACCCTTAATTACTGTTTAATAAAACGTTTCACACCTACTTTACCTTCTTCTGTATATACTTTTAGCAAGTATAAACCTGAGGCTAATTTTGAAACATTAATACTTGAGTTTTTATGCTCTATAACTTTAGCTCCTAAAATAGAATACACCTCAACTTTTTCTAAAGTGTCTTCTAATTGAATGTTTAATGTGTTATTTACTGGATTTGGATAAATTGAAATATTTTGTACCGTAAAATCGTCTACACTTAATGCTGCACAATCGTCACTATAACTAGCTGTTGCGTCTTTTTGCCAGTTTGATGGTGGTGTAAATCCTGCGTCTATTTTAATACAAGATAACGCTGCATTACTTGTTGCAATAAATGAAGTAAGTGCTGCATTATTACCATTTGCTAGATTTAAACTTATTAAAGCATTGTTATTAACTATTATATCATATAGATTTGTATTGGCAGAGACATCCAAACTTGTTATCGAATTTTCAGAACAATTTAATTGTTCTAATGCAGTAGCCCCTGAAACATTTAAACTTGTTAAATTATTATTAGCACATGCTAATTCTAATAGATTTGTATTTGTAGAAACATCTATATTTGTTAAATTATTATTATAACAATATATAGATTCTAATGCTGTAGCTCCTGAAACATTTAAACTTGTTAAGCTATTATCATAACAATTCAAATATGATAAAACTGTAAAACCAGAAACATCCAAATTTGTTAAGCTATTATTATAACAATCTAAAGTTTCCAAATTTGTCAATCCAGAAAGATTTATACTTGTTAAGCCATTGTTATCACATTTTATATAAGTGATAGCTGTATTGGCAGATAGATTTAAACTTGCTAAGTTATTATTATTATTACATCTAAAAGATGTCATATTTATAAAAGCTTCTATTCCTGTTAAATCTGAAACATTTTGATATTCAATATTTATAAACCCAGTGAAAGCAATAGCCTCACTACATTGTATTTCTGTATCTCCGTTGGTATTAATTGCTGCGTTACCAACTAAATATGCTTTGAAATTTGCATCTGGTATTGTTACTGTACAAGCTGCACTTACGCAATTTGTACTAAAACTTGATGCAGCATCTATACTAGTCCAATTTGTTGTACTATAAGCCACATCATCAACTTGTATACAAGTTAAGTTAGGGGTATTAGTAGTATTAAAGTTTACAACATTAGTATCATTTCCATTTGCCACATTTAAGCTTATTAATTGCGTATTATCACCACAAAAGATAGTTGTTAAAGCGATATTTGCAGAAAAATCTAAATTAGTTAATTGAGTATCAAAACAATTTAGAAATATTAAATCTGTATTATTAGATACGTCTAAACTGGTTAATTGATTAGTACGACAAATTAGTGTTGTTAATGCTGTATTAGCAGACACATCTAAACTTGCTAATGAATTATAAGAACAATCTAAAGTTGTTAAAGCTGTATTAACGGACACATCTAAACTGGTTAATAAATTAGAGAAACAAACTAAAGACTCTAAAGCTGTATTATTAGAAACATCTAAACTAGTTAATTGATTAGTATCACACCTTAATGCTGTTAGACTAGTATTATTAGATATATCTATACTTGTTAATTGGTTATTATTACAACTTAGAGTTATTAAAGCTGTATTAGCAGAGGGGTCTAAAGTGATTAACTGATTATTAGCACAGAATAATTCTGTTAAAGCGGTAAACGCCTCAATACCTGTTAAGTCTGAGATACTACCATTATTTACATTTATAGTTCCTGAAAAAGCACTTGCCTCAGTACATTGTATTTCGGTATCTCCGTTTGTATTTATTGCAGTGTTCCCAACTAAATAAGCCTTAAAGTTTGCATCTGGTATGTTTACTGTGCAAGTTGCTACGTATGGCGTAAACACAATATCATCTATCCCAAAATTTTGTGTACCTCCATTAGTTAGTGATATATCTATTATACTAACATTAGTCCAATTTAAGTTCACTGTAACAGCATTTTGAGCAACATTTGATGTCACAACAGTATCCCCTGAACTATTAATTGGTGTAAAAGTCCAGTTAGAACTACCAGAATTCGCAGAAAAAGCTTTGAGGCTTTGAATATCTACTGCAGGGCTAAAACTTAATCTAACAAGTTGTTGAGGTTGCTGATTCATAACGGCTTCACCTGTAGTGCCTTGACCAAAAGCACCTAACAGAATAGGTGTGCTAGTACCAGTGGCTGAAAAGTTAACTGTGTAACCACCAACAATTTGTTGCGCAATAACGTTTTGATTAGACGAACCGAAACTTAGCAATGTTCCTGTCTCCCAATCAAAAGTCTGAGCATAACTTAATGCAGAAATTAGAGTAAATAATAAAAGTAATTTTGTTTTCATAATAGGTTAAATTTTATAGTTTTTACAACAAAATTACCTACTATGACTACTTAAAAATTATGGTAGTTTCTGAAAGTGTATTCTCAACTTCTAAACATCATCCAATATTTTGGACAATGGTTAAAAATTCTTCTTTTTTGTCTTTAGAGATTGAAACAGTTTTATCATTTTCCATTACAATATAACCACCATCTTTTTTAATATATTCTTTGATATAAGACAGGTTTATTAGATGTGAACGATGTGGACGATAAAACGTTTTTATATCTTGAAGTATATCTACAAAGAATTTTAAAGGTTTACTAACTAAAATACTTCCATCTGTAGTTGTTGAAATATTAGTGTACATGCCGTCTGCTTCTAACATAATAATATCTGTAAAATCTACAAATTTAATCCCATCAGCATTTGGCAAGCCTATTTTTTTAAAGTTAGAATCTTGTAAACTTGACTTTAACTCAGCTAAACGCGTATCAATTTGAGAATTACCTAAAAATGCTATGGCTTTATCTACAGCATCCTTAACTTGGCTTGGTCTTACGGGTTTCAACAAATAATCTATAGCTGACAATTGAAAGGCTTGTATAGCATATTCACTATAGGCCGTTGTAAAAATAATTTCAAAATTACAAACCTCTTTCTCAATAAAATTCAGAATTTCTAAACCAGAATGCTCTGGCATTTCAATATCTAAAAACACAATACTAGGCATTTCCTTTTTTATAAGTTCCACGCCTGAAAGTAGATCTTCAGCTTCAAAAATTTGAGTAATCTTCGGGCAGTTTTCTTCAATTAAAATCCATAATACTTGTCTTGCTTTTTTTTCGTCGTCTATTATAAGTGCTTTCATTTTACTTTTTTAAGATTGGGATTTTTAATACCACTTTTGTTCCTCTAGATTTATTATTCTCTTTTAAATCCACAAACTCTACACCAATCTTTCTCTCTCTGCTATAGTTTAATAAATCTAATCGTTCAGTTGTAGCTTTTAAGGCAAAAGATTTATGTTGTGCTTCTCTATTTTTATTTATCTCTTTAGATTTTTCTCTACCAATACCATTATCTTCAATAACACACTCTATAATTTTATTTGAAATTTTCGAAATAGTTATGCTTAACTTTCTATTATCTTTTTTGTGTAACAACCCGTGTTTTAAAGCATTTTCCACATAAGGCTGAATAAGCATTGTTGGTATATTTATACTATCTGAATTTGCATCTTCTTCTACATTAAACGAATATTCTAACACGTCTTCAAAACGTAATTTCTCTAATTCTAAGTATAAATTTAAATTATGAACCTCGTCTGGAATAGATATAAAACCAGTATCACTAAAATGTAAATAGTTTCTAATTAAATCGGCAAATTTCCCTAAATAATCACTGGCCAGATTTTTTTGATTCAATACAATATAATCTTGAATAGAATTCAATGCATTAAATATAAAATGCGGATTCATTTGCGCCTTCAAAGCTTTTAATTCTGAGTCTTTATATTGTTTTTCTATTGCTAATCGCTTTTGAGTCTCCTTAAGTTCAATACTTATTAATTCTGCTTTCTTTTTAGCTTTTAATCTGCTAAAATAAAATAACGATGCTAATAAGAGTAGACCAGCAATAGTTAATGAGCCTATAAACAAGTTTCTATTCTTCTGACTTTCAAGTTTTGCAATAACAACTTGTTGTTCTGCTGTTTCTTTTTCGCTTTTTGCTTTTTCAGTTTCGTATTTTATTTCAATATCTGCAATAGCTTTAAGCTTTTCTATACCTTGAATTGAATCCTTTATCTCTTGATTCTTTATATAATAATCAATAGCTTTTTTGTATTCTTTTTTGGCATAATACAATTCTGATAAACCTTGAAAATTCTTCTTTCTTACATAAATATTGTCATAATTTTTCACAGCCTTATTTGTCTTCAAAAAATAATACTCAGCCTCATCATATTTTTCTTGACGTAAATAATTGTAAGCTATATTATGATTTATATCATCAACTCTAATTTGAAGATTTAATGACCTATATAAATCTAGTGCTTGTTTGTAATAGTTATGCGCGCGCTCATAGTCTTCTATTTTAGAGTATAATAATGCTAAACTAGACTTTAAATTTGCTAGGCTTCTAGGGCGTTTTAATTTTTTCTCAGCTTCTAAAGCAAAAGACAATGCTTTTTTATAGTCTTTTTTTCTTCTATAGCTATTTGTTAAATTAACACATGTTCGTCCAATTAAACTATTATTTCCCTTGGCTTTTGAGTCGTTATAAACCTCCATATAATAATTTACAGCTTTGTCTACCTCATTAATTTCTGCATATAAAGCACCAATATTCATTTTAAGCCACAACGCATTTGTATATTTTGATTCATCCTTTTCAAGATAAGCAACGACTTCCTTAAAAAGTTTTAAAGCATTAGCATAATCTCCTTTATCTTGAAGTATGATTGCCTTACTATTTTTAACAATAACAACTCCATAATAATCGTCAATCGACTTATACAACTTAATTGCTTCATTTGCCTTCATTAACGCCGAATCCAATTTCTTTACATCACTATAATATTCAGAGAGCTCTCTTATTGCTCCAGCTTTATTTACTATACTATTCGAAGCATCGCTGGCTTTTAAATATTTTTTGGTGAAGTGTAAATGAATTTCAGAATTTGCACTTCTATATGTCTTTGTGATTTCTTTATATTTATCTAACAGCAAACTATCATTCTTAATAGCCAATAGTATTGTTTCTAAACTGTCTATTTTTTTTTCTTGTTGCGAAAAACTATTTTGAAAAACAAAGAGTATTATAATTATTAGTAATGCATTTTTCATAAACGTTGGGTAAAATTCAAAAATGATATTAAATTTAAAATAATAATCCTTTGAATTGCTGAAATGTCGTTTTGGGTTTTTAATGCAAAATTTTGCTACTCTGGAAAATTATTTAATGAGAGTGTTTCTAATTCGTTTTTACTATTCTCAAAAACAATGAACACTTTTAATTCTGGATGAGATTTTAAAAACTCGGTCACTTTTTCAATTCCCATAGCCTGAAACGCCGTGGCATAACCATCTGCCGTCATACAATCTGGTGCAATTACAGAAACACTAAGAATATTTGTTTTAGTGGGATAACCCGTTTTTGTATTAATAATATGTGCATAGCGATTGCCG
>TARA_R110002033_G_scaffold16603_4_pt1 | contig 14325 bp, 13 predicted proteins | sample TARA_R110002033 | Tara Oceans TARA_R110002033 (sample SAMEA4397051) | marine metagenome | biome: Polar Biome; feature: [SRF] surface water layer (ENVO:00010504); material: water (ENVO:00002006), including particulate matter (ENVO:01000060) such as... | depth 5 m
CCTCTACCAAAACATCAACAATTAAACCGGGCATGGGTGCTTTCACTTCATTAAGTTTTTGAATGGTTACCGCCAGCAATCCCATCTTTTTAATTTGTTGATCGTACTTATCTTCAAGTTTAACATCATAAATATTTCCGTTAATTGAAAGTGAGATGGTCTTATTCAAAAAATTGGAATGAATTATTTCTACGTCAAAAGCGCTATTCTTATCTAAAACATGAAGCGTATTCTCATTGACCATTATACTATCTAAAGAATCTACGTTGCTAATGCTACATTGTAATTCTTCTTTATTTACGGTAATCAGGTAATTTGACATATTTGGATCTTATAAATACAATAGTTAAGTAAATCAAATATATCGAAAAAGATTGGGGATAGATTAAGGCTAATTATAATGAACCTTTCTATTTATCATTTGAATAAAATGGATTACTAGAATTTAAATTGATAAACCTAATACAAAACACAATTATTAATATAACAGCGAGAAATTAATAATATAAGAAAGAGTAGACGTGTAAAACAAAACAGCGTTAACCACCAGCAGAATTGACCAAAAACAAAAAATCCAACCTAAATAAATAGATTGGATTTCGCTTTTTGCTCCCCCTCTTGGGCTCGAACCAAGGACCCTCTGATTAACAGTCAGATGCTCTAACCAACTGAGCTAAGGAGGAAAATAACCCGTTTTAGTTTCCTAAAGCGGGTGCAAATATAGTGGTTTTTTGAAAGTCGCCAAATAAATAAATTATTTTTTTTATTTAAATATCAATTTGTAAACATCATTACCGTTTGCGAACAGCAATAGAGCTATTAAAATAAAGAATCCTGTGATCTGTGCGTATTCTAAAAACTTATCGCTTGGTTTTCTACCAGTAACCATTTCATAGAGCAAGAACATAACGTGTCCGCCATCTAAAGCAGGAATCGGCAATATGTTCATAAATGCTAGAATAATGGATATAAAAGCAGTTGTTGCCCAAAACTGTGGCCAGTTCCAAGTATCTGGGAACATACCACCTATGGCAGCAAAACCACCAACCTCTTTATAAGCACCAGTATCAGGATTGAAGATTTTCTTCATCCCTTTGATATAATCCGTAAGCGTCTTAACTCCTTTGTTCCATCCTGCAGGGATGGATTCTATGAACGTATAATTTAACGTTTCTACTTTAAAGTAACCTTGCTCCTGATACTCTTCCAAGGAACTTAATCCTGCATAGACACCAAATTTTCCTTCATCTGACACTTTTGCGTTTAAAGAAACATTTTGTCCTTCACGAATAACTTTAACAGGGACTTCTTTCCCTTTATTAACCTCAAGAACAGGTATTACTTGATCTTGAAATTTTACAGGATTACCTGCAATTTCCACAACTGCATCTCCTGCTTGTAATCCACTATTCTTATTCGGTGAGTCTTCTGGTATATCTCTAATGACAAATGGAATTCTATAATTGATAAATCTAGCATTCTCCCTATTATCGGATATAGTTTCTATAAAATCTACAGGAATATCTTTTTCAATAGTATTACCATTACGCTCCAAGGTTATTTTTTCTCCGTAAACAACTTCGGGCATAATACTATTTAAAGCCTTAATCTTCTTACCATCAACAGCTATAACCTTATCTCCTGTTTCTATTCCAAGTGCATTTCCTAACGTTGTGTCAGTTATCCAAACACCATCTTTTAAACTATCGTTTGCAATATATTGCTCTCCATAAGCATATGCTAAACCAATAAAAATAATTACCGCTAGCACAAAATTGACAGTAACACCACCTAACATGATAATTAAACGTTGCCAAGCCGGTTTGCTTCTAAACTCCCATTCCTTAGGTTCTTCTGCCATGGCTTCTTTATCCATGCTTTCATCTATCATTCCAGATATTTTCACATATCCGCCTAATGGCAACCAACCAATTCCGTATTCAGTTTCACCTATTTTCTTTTTGAAAAGTGAAAACTTCACATCAAAGAATAAGTAGAATTTCTCTACTCTAGTTTTAAAATATTTTGCTGGTATAAAATGACCTAACTCGTGTAGTACAATAAGTATAGATAGGCTTAAAAAAAATTGTATTGTCTTTATAATAATAGGGCTCATTCTTTTTTCCTGAAAATTAAAATCGGACAAAAGTACATTTTTACAACCGCTAAAAAAAAGAAACACACTGAGGTAGTGGTATTTTATGAATAATTTATAACCTGAACCTACCTATTTGCTTGAAAAATAAAGCACCCTAGCGTACCTTTGTAAAAAATTCGTATGCGTTCTTTTTTTGCTAAATTCAAGTTATTCGGTCTGGTGCTACTGCCAATTTCTGCAGTAATAATGTACCTATTCTATAATGCATTAAAACCTGTAAAACTGCTACCGGTGTATTCACCCGCCATGGTAAATGCAGAATTGGTTTCTGAAGAGATTCAGCATGTTAGAAAATACCACACAATTGGCGACTTCTCGCTGACCAACCAGAACGGAGAAACTATTACACAAGAAAATTACAAGGATAAAATTTACGTTGCCGATTTCTTTTTCACCACTTGCCCCACTATTTGCCCTATAATGACAAAAAATATGGCGGAGTTACAAAAAGCATTGGGCAGCGATAGCGAGGTAATGTTATTATCACATTCAGTAACCCCCGAAATTGATTCTGTAGCACAATTGAAAAAATATGCTCTAGAAAAAGGAGTGGATGATGCTACATGGAATTTAGTGACAGGTGATAAAAAACAAATCTATGATCTTGCCCGTAAGTCTTACTTAGCCGTAAAAACTGATGGTGATGGCGGACCATTTGATATGATACATACAGAAAACTTCATTTTAGTCGATAAGAAGAAAAGAATTAGAGGTTTTTATGACGGCACCAAAAAAGAAGATATTGAGAAGATTTTGACCGACATTGAAATTTTGAAAAAGTCTTACGACGAACATAGTAAATAGCACAAACTAATAAGACATTAGGACAGCGTTAGTTTTAGGATGTATTAATTTCCTAATTGAATTATTTCCTTTACTTTTGCCTTACTTATAATGAATCTAAATAAAGATTGGAAACTACAGTCGCACATTTAAAGAGAGGTCAAAAGGGAATCATAAAAGAATTCACCGAGAACTTACTGCCTATTAAATTACTTGAACTAGGTTGTTTGCCTGGCAATGTAGTGGAACTTGTGCAAGTAGCTCCTTTAAAAGACCCTATTTACATAAACGTTAATGGGTCGCATATTGCCATTAGAAGAGAAATGGCGCTACATATAGCACTTGATATTATTGAAGATAATGTAGCTATATGAGCAAACAAATTAATGTAGCCCTAATTGGAAATCCAAACACTGGTAAAACATCTGTATTTAATCAATTAACGGGACTTAACCAGAAGGTTGGTAATTACCCAGGTATTACCGTAGAGAAGAAAGAAGGTATTTGTAAGTTACCACGTGGGGTAAAGGCGCATATTTTAGATTTACCAGGCACCTATAGTTTAAATACAACATCATTAGATGAAAGTGTAGCTGTAGAGTTGTTGTTGAACAAAAATGACAAGGATCACCCAGATGTTGCCGTAGTTGTTTCCGATGTTGAAAATTTAAAACGAAATCTTCTCCTTTTTACCCAGATTAAAGATTTAAAAATACCTGCAATATTGGTCATTAACATGTCCGATCGCATGTCTAGAAAAGGTATTTCAATTGATATTGATTTATTAGAAAAAAAGCTAAACTCTAAAATTGCCTTAGTCAGTACCCGTAAAGAAACAGGTATTGATAAATTAAAAGAGTTAATTGCCGATTACAAGAATTTATCAAAAACACAAAATGTAGATACTTCTGTAATTGCACCAGAATATTTTGCAAAACTTAGAGAGACTTTTCCAAAAGAGGATGTTTACAAACTTTGGTTGGTTATTACCCAAGATGTCAACTTTATGCCTCTTGAGAAGAAGTTGTTTAAAGACGCATCATCGTTCGCCACCAAATCAAAATCTGAGCTTAAACGATTACAACAAAAAGAAACTATTCTTAGATACCAGTTTATTAATGGTATTCTAAAAGAGACCTATAAGATTGATGTTAATGCCGCGAAAGGTTTTAGGGCTACTTTAGATAAAGTACTTACCCATAAGGTTTTTGGTTATGTAATATTCTTTTTGATCCTTTTAACCATATTTCAAGCCATTTATGGTTGGAGTGAATACCCTATGGATCTCATTGATGGATTCTTTGCTTCGGCTACAGAATGGGTAAAAGATACATTACCACCAGGCGTATTTACTAATCTAATTGCTGAAGGAATTTTAGCCGGCATAGGTGGTATTGTCATATTTATCCCTCAGATAGCCTTCTTGTTTCTATTTATAGCCTTGTTAGAAGAAACAGGTTATATGAGTAGAGTGGTGTTTTTGATGGATAGAATAATGCGCCCGTTTGGATTAAGCGGTAAAAGTGTTGTTCCATTAATTTCCGGTACTGCATGTGCCATACCTGCTGTAATGGCCACTAGAACCATAGAGAATTGGAAAGAACGACTAATTACGATATTGGTAACTCCGTTTACCACATGCTCTGCACGTTTACCAGTTTACTTGATAATTATAGCATTGGTTATACCAGAAGGCAGCTTTTTAGGATTAAGCTATAAAGCACTGACTTTAATGTCGTTATACCTAATGGGTTTTGGGGCGGCTATTTTATCTGCTGTTATCTTAAATAAAATATTAAATATCAAGAGCAAATCTTTCTTTGTAGTTGAAATGCCAAACTACAAATTGCCCTTACTTAAAAATGTAGGATATACTGTTCTTGAAAAAACTAAAAGTTTCGTTTTTGGAGCGGGTAAAATTATTCTAGCTATTTCAATTATACTTTGGTTTTTAGGTTCTAACGGATTTTCAGATGAATTCAAAAACGCAGAAACCATTGTTACTAATAGGGTAAATGAACAAGGTTTTAGTAGTAGCAGTGAAATTTATTTTGAAACGCACCAAAATGGTTTGGACATAAACGATCCAGGCGCAACCGATCAACAAATAGAATTAGAAGAACGAGCTTTGGCCCAAGAAATAGCTGGTTATAAATTAGAACATTCTTATATGGGCTATATGGGTAAAGCTATAGAACCAATTGTAAGACCTTTGGGCTACGATTGGAAAATTGGTATTGCCGTTCTAACGTCTTTTGCTGCCAGAGAAGTTTTTGTAGGTACCCTTGCTACTATTTATAGTGTTGGTAATGATGAAGAAGAAACCATTAAAAATAGAATGGCTGCCGAGATAAACCCGAGAACAAAAAAACCTTTATTTAATTTAGCATCTGGAATTTCACTGCTTCTATTCTATGCTTTTGCAATGCAATGCATGAGCACCTTAGCAGTAGTAAAAAGAGAGACCAATTCTTGGAAATGGCCTGCCGGACAACTAGTTTTTATGAGCTTATTTGCTTATATTGTTGCTTTCATTGCTTATCAATTATTAAAATAAAATGGATATACTACAACACATTTTAGTTTACATCACTTTAGCTATTTCTGTAGGTTATATAGCTTCAAAATTTTTTATTCCAAAATCTCTTTGGTCTAGCAAAAAGAGTAGTTCAAAAGCTTGTGGACAAAACGATTGCGGTTGCCACTAAATTTCAGGTTTTAGTTAAATTAAATAAAAAAGACTCATAACAGTTTCTAAAATTGTAACGTTTCTTTCTTTGGTTCGTTTAGATTGCGTAGGAATAATCTAACACCATGAACACTAAAAAACTTCTTCTTTCATTTTTTACATTACTATTTCTAAACCTATTTAATACCAATGCGCAGAACCTAACCGCCTTTGTTATTGATAGTATTAGCCAACAGCCTATACCCTTCGCTACCGTACAATTAAAAGAAAAAGGTGTTATTACAAATGAAGAAGGTAACTTCAATTTCATACTAAACGAGACCATTACAGAGTCTGATTCTCTAACCATTTCTTCAATGGGTTACGAAACCCTATCAAAACCTATATCTGAATTTACTACAGCTAAAATTTTACTTGTACCTAAAGCAATAGAACTACGAGAAGTTATAGTCTCTAACAAAAACTATACAGCAGAAGAGATAATAGATTTAGTTGAGGATAATCTAGAAAAGAACTATAACAATGACCTTACTAAAAAAAGGTTGTTTCATAGATCATCTTATTTTGATAGATGGACAAAGAGTAATTTCAAAGTCAAAAAGTCTTCCATTGATATATTAAACCAGAAATTTATTGATAGCATCATATCTACCGTTCCCAAAAATGATGCTTATTATCAAGAATTAGTAGGTGATCTTTACGGTAATTATGACGAAGAGGTACAAAAACTAGATTTATTAAAAGCATCTAAATTATACGATAAAAATACTGCACTTGATCAGGAAAAAATAGAAGAAAAATTTAATAATATACTAAAAGAGAACGTTAAGCCTGGTTCTTATTTTAAAATTAAATCTGGGTTACTATCCTTTAAAATAGATGCTGATGAGGTTAGCGAGCTGTTTGAAGAAGATATAGATTCTACAGATGTTGCAGCTGTTAATGCAGAACTAGAAAAAAAGAAAAAGGAAAAAGAAGAAAGACAGAAAAACTTTGCCTACTGGAAAAGAAATAATTTGGGTTCCATTTTAAATGGATTACCAACCCAAGAAGACAGTGATTTAAACTTTATTTCCAAATCTAGGAAGTATGACTTTACTCTAAACGAGTTTACATATTTGGGCAATGATGCCGTATATGTAATTTCATTTAAACCTAGTGGCTCTGCAGATTTTGAAGGTACATTGTATATAAATGCAGATGATTTTGCAGTAATACAAGTAGATTATAGCAACGTTAAACCCATTAGTAAGTTTAATTTATTGGGTATTTCCACCAATAAATACCTGTCTAAAGGAAAAGTTATATATAACAAAGGTACAGATGGTTTTTATGGACTACGGTACTATGAGTCTGAAGTAGGAGAACGAATTGGTGTTAGAAGACCTTTGAAAATTATTGAAAAGAACAAAATAGTAAAAGGCAAAAACAAGCAGAACGAGCTATCAGGAGATATGGATTTTGTTTTTATCAATGTTGAGAAAAATGAAATGATAGTTTTTGAGACAGAAAATATATCTCAGGCTACATTTGATGGTTTTACAGAAAATAATGCCGTATTGCCTACTTATTTACCAAAATATGACCCAACTTTCTGGGAAGGTTATGCTATTATGGAACCCAATTCGGCTATTAAGGAATTTAAGTCTGTTTCATCGAAATAAGCTACACAAAGTTCTTAATGAAGCTGTAGAATAACAATCCCCAACCTATTACTAAAAAGAGTCCGCCAAGAGGGGTTATAGGACCCAATATTTTCATTTTTTTTCCTTTGGATGCTGTTATGCATAATCCATAGATACTGAAAGAAAATAAGGTGGTTCCGATAACTAGGCAATAGATTATACTTTTCTCTAAGCTCGTTTCTAGGTTAAGATTAAAACTTAGCATTAATATCAATAGTGCGTGATACATTTGATATTTCACTCCTGTTTCAAAACTATTTAATTGATCTGCGGTGAAAGTTTTCTTTAATAAATGTGCTCCAAAAGCACCAAAAATAACTGCCAATAACCCTAATAAAGCTCCTGCTAATTGTGCTACTAATACCATATAATTTTTATTTCAAAGATAACTGCATCAAATTAAATGTATACCTTACTAAAATCATTAATCTTTGAAAAATGAAAATATATACATCTGCTTGTGTAGTCGCTATCATATTAATGGTTAGTTGTAGCGCCACAAATACCAGCAAAAGCGACAATACATCCTTAGACACAGAATTAAGAGAAAAAAATAGAGCCAATCTTTCGCTTTTACAAAGAATAAGACAAAAGCCAGGTGTAATACTTCAAAATAATGTTCCTATTTTAAATAAAACAACCAATTCTTTTGACTCCGGTGGTAATCAAGAACCTTTATATGTTCTAAACAATCAAGTTATAGGAAATTCTTTTAATTCCGTCAATGAACTAATTGATAGTTATAACGTAAAGAAAATCATAATTCTTTCTGGTGCAGATGCTGCAAGTTATGGTACACAAGGGTCTAACGGAGTTATTAAAATAACCAGCTATTAAAAATAAATTACTGTAGACTAATATTCATTTCCATATTTGAATTTAATGTAAAGACACATTCATCAAATTTTGGAGGACCAAACATTTTCATTTTGCCTTTAGAAAAAGCAATCTGTTCTTTTGGAATACCTAGCATATTGGTATCCAAATTCTTATTTCCGTTTGCATCATGAAAAATTGCAATAGCATAATCTCCATCGGGTAAATCTGTAATATTAACAGCTGTCTTTCCCTTCACCGCCTTTTCTGATCCAGATTTATAGACTTTATCAAACTTTAAAAAAGATACCTCATCATTATAAATGGCAAAACAGATATTACCATCTTCAGAGGCTACACCTTCGATGTTTAAACTAAGCTTGTGCTGCGCAAAAACTCCAGTAGACATCAACCCTATAAACAATAGCAACAGTAGATTTCTTTTAATCATTCTATAAATTTTAAAACCAAAACAGATTCAATAGTTATGCCAAAGCTATTGCTGCTTTAGCGTTTTATAAATTCCTAATTAGGCGTACTCAAAGAACTTATTCTGGTACTTAACTTTTGAAATAATTGAACCGTCTCAACAGAATCTTTTAAATTAAAGTATACATAAGCAGAATCTTTATAGACTAACTTTACCTTGTTCTGATTGATATTGTCAACAAAGACACGCACTTTCTTATCTGTCAAAGAATCTTTAAACTCTCTAAAAACACCTTTCTCCTTATCAAATGCAGAAAAGCCATGTAATCGCTGCATTGGGGGAATCCTCTCTACCAAAACAACACTGTCAAGTTCATTTAACGGAATTTCAACATTGTAAAATCCTGAGCGAAGACTTAGGCTATTTACATCATCATCTACCCAGTTTTTAATATGAAGTGTTAAAACAAAAGCACAAACGATTACAGTTATTATCAACGCAATTGTCCAGACCCAATTTTTCTTAGAAGAGTGCATAAAAATTTAAAGTATCAAGTTAACAATACTATAGCCTTAAACGGTAAAAATGACATTAAATTACTGTATAGTTGAAAAACACTTTTCAATCATTTGATGAAAAGTAAAGGACTTTAGACCTAACCCAAACCTACATCTAAGGTCATCATAATTATGAAACCACCTATAAAGCCCATAGTGGCAATATCTGTATATTTATCTTGTTGCGTTTCTGGTATTACTTCCTCTACTACAACAAAAATCATAGCGCCAGCTGCAAATGAAAGCGCATATGGTAAAATAGGTTGAAAGGTCATAACCGCCCAAGCACCAAGAACAGCAGCAATAGGCTCTACAAGTGCAGAAGCCTGACCGAACATAAAACTCTTTGTTCTACTTAAACCATGTCTTCTTAACGGCATTGCTACTGCAAAACCTTCTGGAAAATTCTGTAAACCTATACCTAACGCCAAGGCAACGGCACCACCAATAGATGCACCATCAAAACCCGCAGCTACTCCACCAAATAGAACACCTACCGCCAAACCCTCAGGAATGTTATGTAGTGTAATTGCCAAAGTCAACAATGTAGTTCTACGCCATGGGGTTTTTACACCTTCCGCTTCGCTCTCTTTAAAATTTATATGTAAATGAGGCAACACTTTATCTAGTCCAAAAATGAACATTGCACCAAGAAAAAAGCCTACCGCTGCTGGTATAACTTTTACAAACCCTTCACCTGGACTCATTTCAATACCAGGTGCCAGCAAACTCCAAAAACTAGCGGCTACCATAACTCCACCGGTAAACCCTAACATTCCGTCTAATACGGCTCGATTCATTGTTTTGAACAAAAAAACCAATGCAGCCCCAGCCGCAGTAAGTCCCCATGTAAATAACGTCGCATAAAACGCTGCCAATACTGGGTCAATCGATTCAAAATATGCTATAACTTGATCCATAATTTAAATGTTAATTAATTAAACATTATTCTTCATCTACTATCTCTAAAAATAAATTCGTTGCTATTTGTTTGGAAATATTAATAGATCCTGACCTTGTAGAAATCGTTACAGATCCATCAAACTCTTCTCTTTCCAAAATTTTAAAAGTATCGCCAAGAGCAATTTTATTCTTATCCAAAAACTTTAAAAATGCTGCAGACGAATCATTTACTCCAACACAAACTCCTTGACTTCCAACGGGTAATTCACTAATCAATTTTTTAACTGATTTTGTAAATACACCATCCTTATTTGGAATTGGATCGCCGTGCGGATCTACTTTAGGATACCCTAAATGAGCATCTAATTTATCAATTAAAGCATCACTTTTTATATGCTCCAATTGCTCTGCCACTACATGTACCTCATCCCAAGAAAAGTTTAATTTATCAACCAAGAACACCTCCCATAAACGATGTTTTCTTATAATAGATAAAGCCACCAATCTCCCTTTTTCTGATAGCGAAACACCTTGGTATTTTTTATAATTAACTAAGGACTTCTCAGATAGTTTTTTAACCATATCCGTTACAGAAGATGGCTTGGTCTTCATTTGTTCTGCTATTGCATTGGTGGCAACAGACTTACTATTAAACTCGCTTAAGTGATAAATACTTTTTATGTAATCTTCTTCTGATAGTGTCATGTAAAAACAATATAGGTGCAAAAATACATTTTTATATATAAAAACAATTTTTTAGGTTTGTCTAAAATTATATTTAGATGATTAAAATTATATTTTTTGCCTTAACTATTTTATCAGTTACAGTAGTTGGTGCTCAAAATTCTATTATATCAGGTACTATTTCCTCAAAAGACAACCCAGAAGCTTTTGTAAATGTTTACTTAAAGGGTACCGAAATAGGCACTGCTACAGATGAAAATGGCTATTATATCTTAAGAAATTTACCAAAGGGCAAGTACACCATTATCGCCTCTACCATTGGTTTTCAGAAATATTATAAAACAATTACGATTTCTAACGGCGAAGACCAAGTAATCAACATTAAAATAGAACCTACGACCGAATCTTTAGATGAAATGGTAGTTACGGGAACGCTAAAACCTGTAAGTAGATTAGAAAGTCCCGTTCCGGTAGAAGTCTACAAGCCTACCTTCTTCAAGAAAAACCCTACTGCAAGTATCTTTGAAGCACTACAGAATGTAAATGGTGTACGACCTCAAATAAACTGTAACGTTTGTAATACCGGCGACATTCATATTAATGGTTTAGAAGGTCCCTATACTTTAGTACTTATAGACGGCATGCCAATTGTTAGCGGTCTAGGAACCGTATATGGGCTATCTGGCATACCAAATTCCCTAATAGAACAAATTGAAGTTGTAAAAGGACCTGCTTCTACACTTTACGGAAGTGAAGCTGTTGGCGGACTCATAAATATCATCACAAAAAATAACCTATCTGCACCAGATTTTTTCGCGGATAGTTTTGTTACCTCATGGGGAGAATTTAACCTTGATGTAGGTACTAAATTTAATATTGGCAAAAAGACTAATGTGCTCTTAGGAGTAAACTATTTTAAATTTGATAACCCAATAGATAATAACGGAGATAATTTTACCGACCTAACCTTACAAGACCGAATTTCAGTTTTTCAGAAGTGGAATTTCACTAGAAAAAACTCTCGAATTCTCTCTTTAGCCGGACGCTTTTTTTACGAAGACAGATGGGGTGGGGAAATGCAATGGACTCCTGAATTTAGAGGAGGGGATGAAATTTATGGCGAAAGCATCTATACCCGTAGATGGGAAATATTAGGTAAATATCAATTACCCGTAGAAGAACAATTGATGCTGTCTTTTTCTTATAACGACCATAAGCAAAATTCAGTTTACGGAGATGTACCTTATTTAGCAGACCAACGTATTGGTTTTACTCAACTAACATGGGACAAAACAATAGGTAAACATAGCCTTTTGGCAGGTACAGCTTTACGATACAATTATTACGATGATAATACACCTGCTACTTTAGACGCCAATGGCAACAAACCAGATGAAGTAGTAATTCCAAGTCTTTTTGTACAAGATGAAATTGCTTTCAATAAAAAACACTCGTTGCTTTTAGGCGGTAGATATGATTATGATGAGCGCCACGGAAGCATTTTTACACCTAGAGGTGCATACCGTTTTAAATTTAATGATAATGACATTATCCGGATAAATGCTGGTACAGGTTTTAGGGTTGTGAATCTATTTACTGAAGAACATGCTGCACTAACCGGATCACGAGATGTTATAATCGCTGAAGAATTGAAACCGGAACGTTCATTTAATATCAACCTTAATTACTTAAAGAAAATATATGGGGACAAAGGCACTTTTGTTGGTTTAGATGCATCAGTGTTTTATACCAATTTTCAGAATGTGATTATCCCTGATTACGATACAAACCCTAATCAGATTATATATGATAATTTAAACGGCACCTCTATTTCAAAAGGAGTGAGCGCCAATGTTGATGTTTCATTTTACAACGGTTTAAAATTCATGCTAGGTGGTACCATACAAAATGTAAGTAATACAGAAGACGGTGTAAAAGAAAGACAAATTCTTACAGAAAGTTATTCTGCGAACTGGAGTGTTAGCTATGATATTCGTACCTGGAACCTAAACATTGACTACACCGGTAATTTATATGGACCAATGCGTTTACCAACCTTAGGCGAAAGCGATCCTAGAAGTGATTTTTCACCAGTATGGAGTATTCAAAACATTCAATTTACGTATGATGGAATTAAGAATTTCGAATTTTATGGTGGAGTTAAAAACTTATTAGACTGGACTCCTAATAGAGGAAATCCATTTATAATAGCACGTGCAAATGACCCATTTGACAAAGAAGTTACTTTTGATACTAATGGCAACGCTGTGGCTACACCAAACAACCCAAATGGGTTAACTTTTGACCCATCATACGTATACGGACCCAACCAAGGCATACGTACATTTTTCGGATTACGTTACACATTGAATTAAGCACAAAAGCCAACTGCTATTTCGTATTTTTGGGATTCTCAGTATTTAATACCCTGAGCAAAGTTTTAAAAGTTCATGAACGAATACGATTATATCATTATTGGAGCAGGTGCATCTGGTTTATTACTGGCTGATGCCATGCTTAATGATTCGTTTTTTGATAATAAGAAGATATTACTTCTTGACAAAGACGCTAAAAATACCAATGATAGAACATGGTGTTTCTGGGAAGAAGGTAATGGTCAGTTTGAGGCAATTGTCCATAAAAAATGGGACGCTATTCATTTTCAAGGTGATGACGTTTTAAAAAGAACGAACATAAGTCCTTATTCCTATAAGATGATTAGGAGTATTGATTTTTACAAATATTACTTAGGTCGTATAAAAGAATCATCTAATATCACTTTTGTTCAAGAAGGTATGGTTGACTTAAATGAGTCAGCCACCGAGGTTACCGTAAAAACTACGAATAACACGTATTCTGGCAAGTTCATATTCAATAGCCTTTTTGACTATAAAATGGCAATGGGGCAAAAAAAATATCCGGTGTTGCAACAGCATTTCGTAGGTTGGGTCATAAAAACCGAAAAACCCATTTTCAATGCTTCAGAGGTTACATATATGGATTTTTCCATTCCTCAAAAAGGTAATACTCGGTTTATGTATGTACTACCCTATTCTAACAATACTGCATTAATTGAATACACTTTATTTTCAGACAAACTTTTACCTAAAGAGGAATACGAAGTAGCGATTAAGGAATATATTTTAAATCGTTTTAAATGCGAAACGTATGAAATAATAGAAAAAGAAGCCGGCAGTATTCCCATGACAGCGTATGATTTTAGAGAACATCACACCAATAGAATACGATATATAGGTACCGCTGGCGGTTGGGCAAAACCCAGTACAGGCTACACCCTAATGAGCACTGCTAATAAAATTCCAAAACTAATTGAGCATATTAAGCAAGGTACACCGCTAAAGAAAATGAAACTGAAAAATAAATTCTGGTTTTATGACATGCTTTTTTTAGATGTTTTACATCATAATAATGGCAACGGACATACCATTTTCGAATCTATCTTTAAATCACTAAAGCCACAAATGGTATTTAAATTTTTGGATGAAAAAACAAGCTTAATGGAAGATGTCATTTACATAAATTCCTGCCCTAAAGCTCCATTTATAAAAGCATTGTTTAAGCGTCTTTTTTAAACAGTTCTATTCATAAGGTTTTTACCA
>TARA_R110002033_G_scaffold49984_1_pt1 | contig 14318 bp, 14 predicted proteins | sample TARA_R110002033 | Tara Oceans TARA_R110002033 (sample SAMEA4397051) | marine metagenome | biome: Polar Biome; feature: [SRF] surface water layer (ENVO:00010504); material: water (ENVO:00002006), including particulate matter (ENVO:01000060) such as... | depth 5 m
TACCTCATTGGTACAACTTTAGAATATTCTGGTGGATTAAACGGAACTGGTTTCGTTTTTAACAATCCTAATGCCAACCGAACTTGCGGTTGTGGTGAATCATTTTCACTTTAAAAATTAAACAAAAACATGTCAAAATATACAGAAGACGACTTAAGGGAAGAGTTAAAAACCAAAGAATACGAATATGGTTTTTTTACTGATATTGAATCTGAAACATTTCCTATTGGATTAAATGAAGATATCGTTCGTGCTATTTCAAAAAAGAAAGAAGAGCCAGAATGGATGACAGAATGGCGATTAGATGCCTTTAAAGTTTGGAAAGAAATGACTGAGCCAGAATGGGCTAATGTTCATTATAAAAAACCAAATTTTCAAGCCATTGCCTATTACTCTGCTCCAGTAGCCGTGGATCCTAATAAAACATTAGACGATGTAGATCCTGATCTTTTAGCCATGTATAAAAAATTAGGCATCTCAGTTGATGAACAGAAAAAAATGAACAACGTCGCTATGGATATTGTAGTAGATTCTGTTTCTGTTGCTACAACTTTTAAGAAAACATTGTCCGAAAAAGGAATTATATTCATGAGTATTTCTGAGGCTATTAAAGAGCACCCAGAACTTGTGAGAAAATATATTGGCACCATTGTACCAACAAAAGACAACTTTTATGCAGCTTTAAATTCGGCAGTATTTAGTGATGGATCGTTCTGTTATATCCCAAAAGGTGTTAAATGCCCTATGGAATTATCAACCTACTTTAGAATTAACCAAGGAGGAACAGGGCAATTTGAAAGAACATTATTGATTGCCGATGAAGGTAGTTATGTCTCTTATTTAGAGGGTTGTACAGCACCAAGTAGAGATGAAAACCAATTGCACGCAGCAGTGGTTGAATTAATTGCTATGGATGATGCTGAAATAAAATATTCAACAGTTCAAAACTGGTATCCAGGAAATGCAGAAGGTAAAGGCGGTGTTTACAATTTTGTAACTAAAAGAGGGCTTTGTGAGAAAAACGCAAAAATATCTTGGACGCAAGTTGAAACAGGTTCTGCGGTAACATGGAAATATCCTTCTTGTATATTAAAAGGAGATAATTCTGTCGGTGAATTTTATTCTATTGCAGTAACTAATAATTATCAGCAAGCAGATACTGGTACTAAAATGATTCACTTAGGTAAGAATACAAAATCAACAATCATATCTAAAGGAATTTCAGCTGGCAAATCACAAAACTCTTATCGTGGTTTAGTACAAATTGGTTCTCGTGCAGATAACGCTCGTAACTTTTCGCAATGTGACAGTTTACTGATGGGAAATGAATGTGGTGCACACACCTTTCCTTATATAGAAGCAAAAAATAAAAGTGCCATGATAGAGCACGAAGCTACAACTAGTAAAATTGGTGAAGACCAAATTTTCTATTGTAACCAAAGAGGGATTGATACTGAAAAAGCCATTGCTTTAATTGTAAACGGATTTAGTAAAGATGTACTAAATAAGTTACCAATGGAATTTGCTGTAGAAGCTCAAAAATTATTAGAAATTAGTTTAGAAGGTTCTGTAGGATAAAATAATTGCAAAATTTTTCAAAATGAAAAAAATCAACCTTATCGTTATTATTGCATTAGTTATGTTTTCATGTAAAAACGAAACAAAAACTAATGATGTTAATTTAAAAGAAAACAGAGCGAAGTCATATGATCAAAATGATGGACTAATTACTGTAAGAGGCGATTTTGTTTATTATGGAGATGTCGCTGTCTTACAAACACCAAAAGAAATTTATGGTGTAGTTATAGACGATAATCTGCAGCTTTTAGACCAACAAGTAAAACCGTTTAAAAAAGAAGCAACAGACATGGTTCCTGTAACCATTAGAGTTAGAAAATTTAAAAAACCAGAAGGCGAAGAAGGTTGGCCTTTTAGAGTTGAAATAAAAGAAATATTAAAGGTGGAAGCACCAAACCCAGAATCAAAAGACGTTATAAAATTAGCAAAATAAGACTATGTTAAAGATCAACAACTTGCACGCAAGTATAGAAGACAAAGCCATATTAAAAGGTATTAATCTCGAAGTAAAAGCAGGAGAAGTTCACGCAATAATGGGCCCAAATGGCTCAGGAAAAAGTACGTTAGCTTCAGTAATTGCAGGTAAAGAAGAATACGAAGTTACAGAAGGAAACATATTATTAGAAGGCGAAGACATCGATGAATTAGCTGCTGAAGAACGTGCACACAAAGGTGTGTTTTTATCGTTTCAATATCCTGTAGAAATTCCTGGAGTTAGTGTTACTAATTTTATGAAAACAGCGATTAACGAAACACGTAAAGCAAAAGGTTTAGAAGACATGCCAGCTAAGGATATGTTGAAGATGATTCGTGAAAAATCTGAGCTTTTAGAAATTGACCGTAAGTTCTTATCGCGTTCTCTAAACGAAGGATTTTCTGGTGGAGAAAAGAAACGTAACGAAATCTTTCAAATGGCAATGTTAGAGCCAAAATTAGCCATCTTAGATGAAACTGATTCTGGTTTAGATATTGATGCACTTCGTATTGTTGCTAATGGTGTAAACAAGTTAAAATCTAAAGACAACGCTGTTATTGTTATTACACACTACCAACGTTTATTAGACCACATTGTACCAGATTTTGTTCATGTTTTATACAATGGAAAAATTGTAAAATCAGGAGGAAAAGAATTAGCACACGAGCTAGAAGCTAAAGGCTACGATTGGATTAAAGAAGAGGTTGACGCTTAATTAATAAGCAGTGGTCCGTTTTTTAGTAAGCATTTGCTTGCTAAGATGTTACCGCATATAGCAAAAACATTAAATAAAGTATTAATTCTACAGATATAGTTTACCATTGAGTAAGCTGAAGACTAAAGACTTATTACTGAAGACTTAAAAACATGAGTTTAAAAGAAAAATTAGTATCGTCGTTTATGGCATTTGAAGACACAGTAGATGTGAATTCTTCAGTACATGATATTCGAACTGAAGCCATAAAGACTTTTGAAGCTGAAGGATTTCCTACTAAGCGATTAGAAGATTGGAAATACACATCGTTGAATTCAATTTTAAAACACGATTACAGCGTTTTTCCTACGATTGAAAATGACATTGAATTTAAAGATGTAAAGAAATATTTTATACATGAAATAGATGCGTATAAAATTATTTTTATCGACGGCAAGTATGCTTCACATTTATCGCAAACCACACATGATGGTTTAGATGTATGCTTAATGTCTGCCGCTTTAACCAAACCTAAATACAAGGTAATTATTGATAATTATTTCAATAAAATTGCTGCAAAAGATGGTTTATCTTCTTTGAATACTGCATTTTCTCATGAAGGTGCATACATTAATATTCCAAAGAATAAAGTGGTTGAAAAGCCTATTCAAATTATACATTTTTCTACAGGAAACGAAGCTGCAGTAATGTTACAACCTCGCAACTTAATTGTAGTTAATGAAAATGCACATGTTCAGATTATTGAACGTCATCAGAGTTTAACAGACAATCCTGTTTTAACTAATTCGGTGACTGAAATATTTACTAACAAACGTGCCATCGTAGATTATTATAAAATTCAGAATGATAAACAAAGTGCGTCATTAATTGACAACACTTACATAAATCAAAAACAAGAAAGCTTAGCTAAAGTGCACACGTTTTCTTTTGGTGGTAAATTAATAAGAAACAATCTTAACTTTTACCAAAATGGTGAACGTATTGATTCTACCATGAAAGGAATTACCATTATTGGAGATAAGCAACATGTAGACCATAATACTTTAGTGCATCATATTGAGCCAAATTGTGAAAGCCACCAAGATTACAAAGGTATTTTTAACGATAGCTCAACTGGTGTTTTTAATGGTAAAGTTGTTGTTGAAAAATTAGCGCAGAAAACAAATGCATTCCAAGCCAACAACAATATTTTAATGAGCGACAAGGCTACAATCAACACTAAACCTCAACTTGAGATTTTTGCAGATGACGTAAAATGTTCTCACGGTTGTACAATTGGTCAGTTAGATGAAAGTGCTATGTTTTATTTACGTTCTAGAGGAATTCCAGAAAAAGAAGCAAGAGCATTGCTAATGTTTGCTTTTAGTAACAACGTTATGAATTCAGTTAAAATACTAGAACTTAAAAACAGAATTACTAAGATTATCGCTAAGAAATTAGGTGTAAATATTGGGTTTGACTTATAAGTTTCGCCAAAAAATATAAATAGAAAAAGGATTGCTATTTAGCGATCCTTTTCTTTTTTAAATACAATCTCTTTTACAGTGCCATCACAAGATAAAAGCATACCTGTAATGGTGTCATTTTTACCTTTTATAAAATGATAAAGTGTTCTATCATTATTTCCAAATTCGTTTAATTGAACAGGATGTAAGTTTACGTTTTCCTTTTCTGCATAAGTTAATTTAAGCATTGCGCCTTCTTCAAAAAAACGATACGTAACATTTAATTCTTCTGAATAAAAATTACCTACAAAATCTGAAACTTCAACGGATTCAGTATCAATAAAGTTAGCCTGTTCAAAATAAAATGGTGTTCCACCAAATGAAATAATCATATCGTGAGATACTGAAGGTGTAAAATCGTATTTCACATTTTGACTTTGCGTTCTATGAAACTTATTTTCGTCATATTGCACAAGAGCTGCAGAAGTTCTTCCCATAGAGCCAACTGATTTCAGTGTGTCATTTTCTACAAATATTTTCATAGTCATATCACTATTGATTTCTTTGTATTCGCCAATAAATTCTTTAAAATTTTGTGCTTTGAATACCATTTCCTCTTCCTCTTCATTTTTAATCCTTACGTCATTTTCCATCAAAATATCTAAAATTTGATACGCTATTCTTGGTGCATCTATCCCTTGTGAATTTGTTAGAACTATGATGCCTATTTGCTTTTCTGGAACTGTAATTAATTGAGAACGTCCACCAAAACCAAATCCGCTGTGATTTATAGTTTCATAACCTTTATAATTATCTAACATTAATCCTCGTGCATATTTAGCATTCTTTCCTGAAATTAGAGTTTCAGTCATTTTTAAAAATTCCGCTAAAGATTTAAATTCTAAAATCTGGTCATTCAGCATTTGCATCCAAATAGCCATATCATTTACTGAAGAACCCATGCTTCCTGCACCATAACTCAATTGGTCATTTGTATAAAACCTGTAACCATCTCGATGTTTTTGATAACCAACCGCTTTATTACAAATGGGTTTTCCATGTTCAACTCTTACAAAAGTTGAGTTCATTTTTAAAGGATTCAAAATTTTCTGTTTCAAATACTCATTCAGGTTTTGCCCTGAAATACGCTCTATAATAATAGCCAATAAATTATAATTGGTATTAGAATAGCTCACTTTTTCGCCAACTAAATGGTTTAAATTTTTCTGTTTAATGGCTAAATCTAAAACCGTATTATTATCGTAATATTGAGTATCATAATCAAAACCTGCCAAGTACATTAATGTCATATAATTACGAATACCACTCGTGTGGTTCAGTAAATGTTTTATTCTAATGGTTTCTTTATACTCTGGAAATTCTGGCAAATACATTCTAATATCATCCTCTAAACTGATTTTACCATCATTTGCCAAAGCCCAAATAGCCGAAGCTGTAAATTGTTTTGCAATGGATGCTAAACTAAAAACGGTAGAATCAGAATTCTTAATTTTATAATCTAAACTGGAAAGTCCAAAACCTTTAGAATAGATAGATTGCCCTTGATTAATCACCTTTACACTCAATCCTGGCGCATCATTAGAAACATATGTTGCTAACAATTCATCAATTTTTAGATTTGTATTTGTTTGTGCTTTTGAACTTAAAAAGACAAACACACCAATCAATAAGCACGTGCTTCTTAAATTGAACATTGCTTATATTTTTGATAGAAATAAGTTGGAATCAGTCCGAAATTAAGAAACAGAAAGCCAATAAAAACGATGATACCTCTGTATGGCCAAGTTAAAAATTCAAACATCGCGCCAATTCCGAGAATAAAAAAAGTAATAAATCCGAGGATGTAAAATGATTTCTTCATGATAAAATGATTTAAGAAAATTTGTGAATAGATTTTTTATAGCTCGCGTAAAAATGAACTGGTAGTATGACTAATACTGCAATGACAATAGCGCCAAGTAACCAAGCATTAGCATAAGGCCATTGCATCATTTGAAAAACCAAACTAACAACCAACAATAAAATAACCATGAAGCCTGCAGAGAATTTCAACTTATTGAATGTCATAATTTGCTTGGCGAACTTTTGATAATTCGTTTCTAATTGTAAATTCTGAAAACTAGAATACCCACCAAATTTCTGCAACGCTTGTTGATATAATGCATTAAAATCATCAGAATTTTGATGCTCTATATACGTACAGATATGGTCTAGTAAATCCTCTCTTAAATCTTTATTTTCAACACCATATAAGGTTAAATTGTTTTCAATAAAGGCGATATGCTTTTCTGATAATTCCATGATTATATCGGTTTTGGATTAAAAATTAAATTTAAGGTTTCAATAAAATCATTGATTTCTTCAGTAACAGTCTCTACCATTTTCTTCCCTTCTTTAGTGACTTTATAATATTTCCGAACACGCTTACCAATAAAAACTTTTTCCGTTTCTAAAACCTTTTTCGCTTCAAGCTTATGTAAAATGGGATATAATGCACCTTCCGAAATATCTATCTTCCCTGAAGTCATCGTTTTCACTTCTTGTGTAATCTCGTAACCATACATTCTACCCTTTTCATTTATAAGCTTTAAAATGATAGGTTGCAATGTTCCTTTTGTTAATTCTTTACTATACATATCACAAATATACATTTTATATAAATGTATCCTAATAAAATGTGTATTAAATATTTTAATGACTAATTATAAGTTTTTCTTTAAGAACAATGCGTTGTATCTTTGTAACTAGGAATTAAGCCCATGTTAGACGTACAAAAAATAAGAAAAGACTTTCCCATTCTCAATAGAACGGTTAATGGGAAACCACTCATATATTTCGATAATGCTGCAACTTCGCAAACACCTCAGCAAGTCATTGATGTTATTGTAGATTATTACAGTAATTACAATGCAAATATTCATAGAGGTGTGCATAGCTTAAGCCAGGAAGCAACGGATGCTTACGAGCAAGCACGTATTAAGATTCAGAAGCATTTTAATGCCAAACAGAGTCATGAAATAATTTTTACCTCAGGTACAACACATAGCATTAACTTAGTTGCTAACGGATTTTCTTCACTCTTAAAAAAAGGAGATGAAATTATTGTTTCTGCTTTAGAGCACCACAGTAATATTGTTCCGTGGCAAATGCTTTGTGAACGTACAGGAGCAACTTTGAGAGTCATTCCCATGAATGAAAATGGCGAATTAATCCTTTCGGACTATGATGCGCTTTTAAACGAACACACAAAATTGGTTTTTGTAAACCATATTTCAAATGCTTTAGGAACTATAAATCCTATTGAATATATTATAGAAAAAGCACATGCTGTTGGTGCTGCTGTTTTAGTTGATGGCGCACAATCTTGCCCGCATTTAAAACCAGACGTTCAAGCTTTAGATGTTGATTTCTATGTGTGTTCTGCCCACAAAATTTGTGGACCAACAGGTGTTGGGATGCTTTACGGAAAAGAAGAATGGCTTAATAAATTGCCACCTTACCAAGGAGGAGGCGAAATGATTGCAGAAGTGTCATTTGCAAAAACAACTTATGCAGGTTTACCTCACAAATTTGAAGCTGGTACACCAAATATTTGTGGTGGCATTGCTTTTGGAGCCGCTTTAGATTATATGAATCACATAGGTTTTAAAAATATTGCCAAATACGAGAATGAACTTTTAGACTACGGAACAGAACAGTTACTTAAAATTGAAGGTTTAAAAATTTACGGCACAGCAAAAGAGAAAACCTCTGTAATATCTTTTAATGTTGGCACTATTCACCCTTATGATATTGGCACCATTATGGACAAAATGGGCATCGCAGTCCGTACAGGTCATCATTGCGCACAACCTATTATGGACTTTTATAAAATTCCAGGTACCATAAGAGCTTCTTTTATGTTTTATAACACCAAAGAAGAAATTGACGCATTTATTGTGGCGCTTAAAAAGGCAATAATGATGCTGTCTTAGACTTTGGCATTAAATGTGTAACTTTCAATAATAAACAGTTTACAGATGAAAATTTTACTTAGTTTATTTATGCTTTTAACAACAATGACTTCTTGTGATTCATCAAAAAAAGCAATCGAAAACAACAAAAAAATGCAAGAAACACTATCTGGAACATATTACATCACACAACTTGGAGATACTGATGTTACTTCTAGTAAAATTGTAATAAACTTTGATGAGATTACTAATAAAATTACAGGATTTGCTGGTTGTAATAATTTCTTTGGAAGTTACAAATTAGAAAACAACGCATTATCATTTGTCAATATTGGTGCATCAAAGAAGTTATGCCCAGGAAACGCATCTAATACAGAACGTCAGTTTTTAAAAGCTTTGAATTCGGTTAATTCATTTTTAATAAGTGAAAACCTCATTTCTTTTTTAAATAATGAAACGGTATTAATCGAAGGAACCAATACAGTTGTTGCTTCTAAAAAAAGTACCATAGTAAATACTGACATCGATTATAAAACCTCAGTAAAATACACATTGAGCTCAAGAGGTTCATATGATTTTATTTCAATTTCGAAATCTAATATATTACTATCAAAAGACGAAGGTCTTCAAGATATACAGAAATATTCAATTGAACCAAAAGAATGGGAAGCTGTTAATAAATTGATTGAAGTTATTGATGCCGAAACAATTCAAGATTTAATTCCGCCTTCTACGAAACATCAATCAGACGGAGCGCATCATGCTTCGTTAGCCATAATAATAGGTGACATAGAATACATGACACCAACCTTTGACCATGGAAATCCTCCAGAGGCTATTGAAGCTTTAGTTAATAAAGTGTTATCCATTAAAGAAAACACCGTTAAAAACTAACGATTTTGTAATTTTGCACAAAAGAATGAGACTATGACTATTGAAGAAGTACAAAATGAAATTATTGAGGAGTTTGCCATGTTTGAAGATTGGGAAGAACGCTACCAATATATGATTGACTTAGGTAAAGACTTACCCTTAATTGAAGAAAAATATAAGACTGACGATAATATCATTAAAGGTTGCCAAAGTAAAGTTTGGGTACATGCAAACATGCAAGACGATAAAATAAACTTTACAGCAGATAGTGATGCTATTATTACCAAAGGTATTATTGCTATACTCATTAGAGCATTTTCTAATCAGCATCCAAAAGATATCCTTGAAGCAAATACTGATTTTATTGATAAAATAGGATTAAAAGAACATTTATCACCAACTAGAGCTAATGGCTTAGTAAGTATGATAAAACAACTAAAATTGTATGCCATTGCATACCAAACACAACTTAACTAGTTTACACATTAAAAAATGAGCGATTCAACTATAGATATAGCAGTTTTAGGTGAAAAAATCCTAAGAGTAATAAAAACAATTTACGATCCAGAAATCCCAGTAGACATCTACGAATTAGGATTAATCTACGACGTTTTTGTAAACGAAGATTTAGAAGTTAAAATTCTAATGACGTTAACAACACCAAACTGTCCTGTGGCAGAAACACTTCCTTTAGAAGTTGAAGAAAAAGTAAAATCTATCAATGAGGTAAAAGGTGCTGAAGTAGAAATCACTTTCGATCCACCTTGGTCTCAAGATTTAATGAGTGAAGAAGCCAAGTTAGAACTTGGAATGCTTTAATTATAAATACTGAATGCCACGACACAAGCCAAATTCTTTAAAGGACGGTAAGAAAACAAATCTAAAATCGTCCTTTAATGCCTTAATTTATATTCCTAGATTTTTTAAAGAAATCTGGAAAGTCAACAAAAGTCTCTTTTTGCTTTCCGCTTTCTGTAGACTTATTGGCGCTTTATTACCTGTAATAATATTATGGGTTGGTAAACTTATCATTGACGAAATCATTTTACAGATTTCGCTTGACAGTCCTGATTATAATACACTTTGGACGTATGTCGCAGCCGAGTTTGGCTTAATCATTCTATCAGACTTAATAAGTAGAGCGATTTCCTTAACCGATGGTTTACTTGGTGACGAATATAATATTGCATCCTCAGTCACTATTATTAAGAAGACCAATCAAATAAATATCAGTCTATTAGAGGACTCTGAGTTTTATGATAAGTTAGAACGTGCAAGAACGCAAACTACTGGTCGTGTTGGACTAATGTCTAACGTGCTTGGCCAAGCACAAAGTGCTATTTCTATTGCAACACTTGTTGCCGGTTTAATATATTTTGAACCGTATTTAATTATACTTCTTGTACTGAGTATTATTCCGTCATTTATTAACGAGATACGTTTTAGCCAACAACAGTATTCTTTAGCACGAAGTTGGACGTCTGAGCGACGTGAGTTAGATTATCTAAGATTTATTGGTGCAAACGATAAAACAGCAAAAGAAATAAAACTTTTTGGCTTAACAGATTTTGTGGTTGACCGTTTTAAAAACCTATCTGAAGAATATTACCAACTCAATAAAACCTTAGCTATTAGACGTTCGTCGTTAGGTTTTTTGTTTAATGTCTTAGGTTCTATAAGTTATTATGGTGCTTATGTATTTATAATTTATCGTGTGCTTTCTGGCGCAATTACGCTTGGTGAGCTTACATTTTTATCAGGTTCATTTAATCGCTTAATGAGAAACCTTCAAGATTTCTTTTCAAAATTTACAAGGATTTCGGAAAGTGCTTTATACTTAAAAGATTATTTCGACTTTATTGATATTTCAATTGTATCAAAAGCAAAAGAAGATATGCCTTTACCTGGAAAAATTAAAAAAGCTTTTGAGTTTAAAGCCGTGCGTTTTGCGTATCCAAATTCTGATACTGAAATTTTAAAAGGCATTAGCTTTACACTTCGAGCAGGTGAAAAATTAGCTTTTGTTGGTCAGAATGGCGCAGGAAAGACAACGTTAATAAAACTACTATTACGTTTCTACGAACCTACATCAGGTGAAATTCTATTAGATGGCATAAATATTAACCGTTTTAATATTGCTGAATATCAAGAGTATTTTGGTGTTATTTTTCAGGACTTCTTTAGGTATGAATTTACCGTAAAAGAAAACATTGCAATAGGAAACATAAACGAGTTAGACAATCAGGCTAAGATTGAAAAAGCCGCAGAACTAAGTTTGGCTAGTGAGGTTGTATCTGAATTAAAACAAGGTTACAATCAGCAATTAGGTAAGCGATTTTCTAGTGGTCAAGAATTATCTGGTGGTCAATGGCAAAAAGTAGCTTTAGCAAGAGCTTATATGAAAAGTGCTGAAGTAATGGTTTTAGACGAACCCACTTCTGCTTTAGATGCTAGAGCAGAAAGCGAAGTCTTTGGTCGTTTTATAGGTTTAACCGAAGACAAAACTAGTATCATTATTTCGCATAGATTTAGCACAGTGCGTCAAGCTAATAGAATCCTAGTTTTAGAACAAGGTAAAGTGAAAGAAATTGGTACACATGAAGAACTTATGAGAAACAATGACTTGTATTCAGAATTGTTTACACTTCAAGCCGAAGGCTATCAATAAAACATTTAATTTTGCATTATGGCAGATGAGATAATTAATAGAGTTACAAACAGCAAATTAAAAGTTATTGACTTAGAAGATTATTACCCAAATGGTAGGCGTATTCTTTTTGATATTACAGATTGGCTGCTTGAAGGTTTAGTACTTCGAGAAAAAGAATTTAGAGCTTTTGTTGCGGAACATAATTGGTCGCAATACCAAGATTGCTACGTGGCTTTACATTGCTCTACAGATGCTATTGTGCCAGATTGGGCTTATATGCTAATAGCGATAGAGCTTCAAGCGTATTCAAAATTATCTGTAATTGGTTCTTTAGATGACTTAGAATCTATATTATATGCTGATATTATTTCGAATTTAGATCTTTCTGAATACCAAGGTTTACCGGTAATAATAAAGGGTTGCTCAAATAAACCAGTACCCTCTAATGCACTAATTTTACTTTCCCAAAAACTAAAGCCAATTGCTAGATCTATAATGTTTGGAGAAGCATGCTCTTCAGTACCATTATTCAAAATAAATAATTTTTAAAAATATGTGACTTACTAGAAGTGCAGGTGTCTTATAAATAGTGATTTTATCGAAAAAAACAGATTTAAAATCAATTAACGCTTAAATTTGCAAATTAATAACAACTTAATTTATTAAAAATTAATCCATTATGAACAAAAAATTACTTCTATCAGTATTCCTCTTATTGGTAGTTACTTTAAGTTTTGCACAAACTAAAGAAGAATTACATGCTCAAAAAGCTGAAAAACAAGCTGAAGCAGACAAGTTTCAAGGAGAAGCTAATGCATTACAAGCACAAATAGATGCTTTACCAGGCTGGAGAACAGGTGCTTTTGGTACTATTGGTGGTAGCTTATCTAATTTTAGCAACTGGTACGGACAAGGAACTCCTGAGTTATCTTCTGGTAGCTTTGGTATTACTTTAAATGCATTTGCTAACAAAATTGAAGACAAATATTTTTGGAGAAACTCTTTAACAACAAACTTAAATTGGATAAAGTTTGATGACAAAAATGACGATTCAGATGACGATAGCTTTAAAAACGGTACTGACGTTTTTAACATATCTTCTCTTTATGGTAGAAATATTAGCAAGACTTGGGCTATTTCTGGATTAATGGAATACAGAACTACACTCTTAGACAACTTCAACGATCCTGGATATTTAGATGTTGGTGTTGGTGCTACGTGGACTCCTATTGAAAATTTAATAGTGGTAATTCACCCATTAAACTACAACTTTGTATTTGCAGATAGTGATTCTGTTTTTGAATCTTCTATGGGTGCAAAAATTGTTGCTGATTATACAAGACAAATTGGTGCTATAAACTTTAAAACAAACTTATCTACATTCCAAAGTTATAAGTCTGGAGATTTATCTAACATTACATGGACAAACTCATTCAGCTACACATTATGGAAAATGATTGGTGTTGGTTTTGATTTTGGCTTAAGAAGCAACAAACAAGAAGCTCTTAATTATGCTTTAGCTCAAACTCCTGCTACAGCTACAGATTTTGATGATGTTGACAACAAACTACAATCTTACTATACATTTGGTTTAAGCTACAAGTTTTAAGCTAAACCAAATATTTATATAAAAAAGAGGTCTTATAATAAGACCTCTTTTTTTGTTTCTATAATTACATTATATTTACTCTATATCTTCAACATCTGGATATAAGAAATGATTATAAGGAAAGCGTGTAACATGTATTTCTCTTACCTCTTTATAAACACGTTTTCTAAACTCATCCATATTTTCTTTATTAATTGCAGAAATAAATAAGGCATTATCTCCAACTCTACTCATCCAAGTTCGTTTCCATTCTTCAATAGAATAATTGGCTTCTGTTCTTTCTGCAATTAAATCATCATCGTCAAAAGGTTCAGCTTTGTAAGCATCAATCTTATTAAAAACCATTATAGTAGGTTTATCCTTACTATTAATATCATCTAAAATCTGATTTACGGATTCTATATGATCTTCAAAATTAGTATGCGAAATATCCACAACGTGCAATAATAAATCTGCTTCACGCACTTCATCTAGCGTACTTTTAAAAGATTCTACCAATTGTGTTGGTAATTTTCTAATAAATCCAACAGTGTCACTAACTAAAAATGGCAAATTTCCGATAACTACTTTTCTTACCGTTGTATCTAAAGTTGCAAATAATTTATTTTCTGCAAATACATCACTTTTACTTATCACATTCATTAAAGTAGATTTACCAACATTGGTATAACCTACTAAAGCAACACGCACCATTTTACCGCGATTACCACGCTGAACAGCCATTTGCTTATCAATAGTTTTAATCTTAGCCTTAAGTAAGGCAATTTTATCTCGGACAATACGTCTGTCTGTTTCAATCTCTGTTTCACCAGGTCCACGCATTCCAATTCCACCCTTTTGCCTTTCAAGGTGTGTCCACATTCCCTTAAGTCTTGGTAGTAAATATTCGCATTGCGCCAATTCTACTTGCGTCCTTGCATAGCTCGTCTGTGCACGTTGCGCAAAAATATCTAGGATAAGATTCGTTCTATCTAAAATCTTACAATTAAGGATTTTACT
>TARA_R110002033_G_scaffold167668_3_pt1 | contig 14314 bp, 7 predicted proteins | sample TARA_R110002033 | Tara Oceans TARA_R110002033 (sample SAMEA4397051) | marine metagenome | biome: Polar Biome; feature: [SRF] surface water layer (ENVO:00010504); material: water (ENVO:00002006), including particulate matter (ENVO:01000060) such as... | depth 5 m
TAAGGGACCGGCAGACCCTAAGGTCTCCCATTGCGCCCGACCATAAAAAAACCGCGTCCAAAAATGGCGCGGTTATCAAGCGCCTTACAACAATTCAGGTCGCCAAACCTGGTCAGCGATTTTGCGCTAACAGAGTTAGCTTAAAGCGATGCGGGCCGTTTGGTCAATTTAAAACTGCCTGGAGAGAAGATGCCGCAAGGATATTGAAATATCTTTTGATGACAAGGGCACTCGCACAAGACATCATCGCGCCCTGAAGCACCTCACAAGGCGGCCGTAACTCTTCTCTGCGAGGTGGATTGACCTGAAATCCCCTGCCCTCGACGTCATATCGGTTGGGCTCAGGTTACACGTGCCCGCCGAATTTATGGATTCTCGACATAGGTCACGTAAAATCCCCGTATCATTCGGTACTCCTGCATTCTTTCTCCCAGCGAGAACCCGTTCAGCTTGCGTGGTGTCGGCTGGAAGATGTCAAGCCCACGGTCAAGAACCATCTTCCATCCAGTGTTTGTGATGATATCACGGGCATGGAGCGTTCCTGTCCCGTCAAACACCCACGTAAAATCAACACCCGTGCCAGTACAGGCCTCTGCGATCCCGTCCAGGCATTGCCGCTGCTCTTGAATGATCTCTTCGTCCGGAGCCGTGACGAGATGCACGGCCACTTGATCTTCTGGCTCTTTGCGCCGAATCAGCATTTCGATCAGCTCCATCACGTTACGCGCTTGATGGAACTTCCGAATATAGGGATCGGTAACGGTGATTTTCGTTGCCCCATCCGTCCATGGACCAAAAATCTTGTCAAAACTGATGCCCTTGCGGTTTTCCGTGAAAACGACATGCCCGGGCTTCGGGACGGAAACAGGAGTAATAATAGAAACTGCCGCCTTTAAACCCGGTTCTCTCGCAGGCGGCAGGATATCAGGCTGATCGGCACACTCATCTGCATCACCGGCAGACCGCCGATGATAGAACTGGGGAAATTCCTCTTCCTCCAGCGTGGTGACAGCGCGCTTCGATCCATCCGACGCAATGTAATGAAAATTCGCAATCTCAAAGGTACTATCGATCCGCAGAAGCTGGTCTTTCACACGCTTGCGGCATTCAATGGCTAATTTAAGCAGTTCTTCGACTTCGGCCTCTGTTTCTCCCCCGTTCGGAAAGATCAGCTTCAGCAGCCCCGACATGGTTTTATTGATCGCTGCTCGATCCCGGATATGAGTCTGAACGGGAATGGTGAAGTAATGATCTGGCCGGTTCGAGAAGTCCTCGGCACGCAGCAGACGCAGAATTTCTGCCAAATAGTCGACGATGAACCCATAACCAGATGTGAACATCTCACCGCGAATGATATCGACCTCCCATCCGGGAAGATAGGCGTGTAGCCGATCAATAAAGGCGCTGTCGTAAAACTGCCGGGGCAGCGCTTCAAACAGATCCGTATTTTTGAGCATCCATGGAACGTTATGGTCGGTATTGCCGACAAAAGCAAAACTGGCCTCAGCGCCCATCGGATTTACCCCACGCGAGAATTGCTTGTTCGCCATATAGTTCTTCATAATATCGACAAGCGCCTTGTTGGCAGTCTTCTCACGACCCGCAAATTCGTCAAAGGCGACCACGTCCCAATAGCCAACCAACCCAATCCGCCCATTGGAGTTGTTAACGAATAGCTTCGGAACAGTAACTTCACCGCCCGAGATCAACTGACCATGCGGTGAGAACTCGGAATAGATGTGCGATTTACCTGTCCCCTTCGGCCCGAGCTCAATGAGGTTGTAGTTGCGCTCCACGAAGGGGACCAGACGCAGCAACTGCAAAAGTTTTGATCTGCGCCCGAACACGGACGGATCAAACCCAATGCTCTGCATCAGAAGATCAATCCACTCTTCCGTGGTGAACTTGTCCCGCGTCTCGCGATAACTATCATAGTCGACGCGGGCGATCTGGATCGGTTTCAGCGTGTCGATAATCCAGGGAGATATCCGGCTGTCATCCGAGAACTCATACTGCACATCGGCGATACACCAAATACCGGTAACCAACAGTTTTGGATACGTTTTGACCGTGGCGCTGTCGATAGCGACCCGCTTGATCCCAAGGTTTTCGAACACAGCCTCGTAGGTATCTGTCTTTTCATTGAGCGCAACGCTAACCTGATCGATCACTTTGTAACGACCACGTTCCTTAATCGTAGACTGGATCAGCCCTGCTTCAGAACGATGGACGTAATGTTTGCGCAAGATATCCTTGACCGTCTCGATACCTGTCGCAATCGAAGCCTCGTCATCGGTAGCGCAATATTGGCCGAGCAGATATTCAAGCACATAAGTGGGAACAATGGCATTTCCCTTCACAGCTTTAACCAGGTCCTTGCGAACCACAAAACCGGCAAAATGCTCGTTGATCTTGTCATCAAGGATCGACATTGGCACCTCAGAAATCGAAATCTGTGCTGATCCCGCGTTTCAACAATAATGGCTGTGAAGCGTGATCTTCGAAATGGCTGGTCCTGCCGATGCGCGTGCGCAGCTTCAGGAAAACCGTCTGGTTGTTATAGGCCTCTGCAACTCGGGAAAGAAGGAAGTTACGTGACAGCTCGCGCTCACGCGGGTTGCCGGACGCAAAATCAAAATTCAGTTCGACTTCCTCAGAGATGAGCGTTTCATCGCCGGCAAAAATTGCTGCATGGACCTGCCGGGGTTGCTGTTTGTCTGTGACCGGCTCCATTTGATAGAATGTGATTTGGATCTGACCTGTGGTGATCTGGGCCCGAGCGGGAGGAATAATCTGCACCGACACCTGGCCAACATCCTCCTTACGCTGTTTGCCCACACGCAGAACCGGCAAAACAATCTCCTGCAGGCTTAGACCTCCATGGACAAAACGACTGCCTGATCCTTTCACGCGCAGACGATTGATCGAATTTGGAAACAAGATATCCTGATCACCATCCAGGCCAAGCTGTGCCGCCGTGAATTTCTTCATACCATCGCTGTTGCCAAGGCCTCGCCCGATCACAAACCGACGATTACGTGTAACGATGTCACCTTTCGGCTCACTCAGTGCAAAACCACTTTCTTCCAATGCCTTATGCTGCCACAGGAACCCATGATCGGCAGTGATCAGAATATTGGAGAAATTGGCCGAGGTCAGCTTACGCACCAACTTGACCAGATCCTCAATCGCAGCCTCGGCCGCTACAGGAACATTTTCTTCGGTAGCGAGCTTGTCACCCGTCGCGTCAATCTGATTATGATAAAGATAGAGAACGTCATGATCCCGAAAGAGATCCTTGCCCTCGGTTGAACCAAGATTCATGAAGTCTTTGGCCGCCAGAACCTTTACCCGGTCCTCTGCCCGGCCCGCCGCCAGCGCCTTTTCCCTGGCGACTGCCCCCATGGTGCTTTCACCGTCCAGCAGCACCAGGTCACTGTCGTCTCGGATAGCCAAATTCCGGTGAGGCAAAAGCGCCGCCATACCAAGCTGGGTATAGCTGGGCAAGGCTCCAATCATCGGTTTCAATTCGGCATCAAACCGGTTGAGCTTACGGATTTCACGCAGCGCTTCTTCGGCCACTTCATAACGAAGCGCGTCCGAGATGACGACGACGACTTTCTGTTCCTTACGTCGAAATTCTGCGACCTGTTCCCGGTAAAAATCCACCTGGCGCGGAAAGCCCGGGACTGCCCAGTCCATCAGGCGAGCAACATGGTCCTGCCAGGCATCGTTCAGTTTCAGCGCAAAATTTGTGGTATACCGATTCTCGACTGCCTCATAGAGCGCGGATAATAGCCCTGACTGGCCACTTTTCTGCATGTGATAGATGAACTTGCGATAAAGCTGGTCCAAACGAAACCAGCCCGCAGAATAGCGTTTCACGCCATCTGAAACACTGGTCATGGTCAATTCGGCTTCAGCGAGGGCTTGCTGGAATTCAGTTGCATAACCAATGGCCTGATAGACATCTGCGTAACGGCCATACCAATGGCTCTGACGGCGGTTACGTACCCATTTCAACACATCTGTCGCTGCCAGGCTTTGCTGTGCCAGCCCTTCGACGATGGCAATAACGATCCGCCGGTCCACCTCTTCGAAATGGTCATGTGGTAGCAGGCCGCGGAAATCGCGCGATGCCAGATCATCCTGGATCTTTAGTAAACTCTGGTATTCACCCGAAAGTTTCTCGAACGCCTCACCCCACCGGCGCGAGGCACTCCAGCGGCGAAACATCAGCGCGGCATCCGTGTTCAGGGCGGCAGCCTCCCCCATCGCGCGGGCCCAGGCACTTGAAAACAGCGTAATGGCGAAATCCTGAAAATCCGGCTCGGCAACCGCATAGCCATAACGCGAAGCTATTTCCTTCCAGAAGAACGCCAGCAGCCCGACCCGATCCATCAACCGCAGCGCTTCATCGCGGTCTTCGGCCAGCTCCGCCAGCAAGGCCTCAATCACCGTATCGAGATCGCCATCCGCACTGGCGCAAACTGCCAGCATCTTGCGACGAACATCATTTGCGCTTTGTGACGGGCGCTCCTGCTCTATCACGCGCAGCGCGTCCAAACGTTTGCCAGAACGGTAGAATTCAGCATGGTCGCGTACAGCTGATTCATATTTTATCGGGATGCCCAGCTCCGCCACCCAGATCGCCGCCTGATCGGCGCGAAAGACAGCACTCGCCAGTTGCACATCCAGTAACCAGTTCTCAGCCATAGGTGGCTCAGGGCCGTCCTTATAAAGCAAAAACCGTGCCTTCGGTTCCTGCCGGAGCATACGATATTTCAGACCGAATTCATTATTGGCGATCTCAAGCTTGGTAACATCCGGCAGGTCGACCGCATCAAATACCGTGCGCAGATCACGGGCCGTATCATACCAAAACACGATGCGATGGCCCTGATCCTCGTAGAGCCGCACCAGGCCGGTGGTAATGCGGTCATCCATCCGCAGCCTCCAAGCCCTTGATCGGCTTTAACGCACCAGCAAACAGCGGATAGTTACGCTTCACCCCGTCATCGAGATCAATGACAATCTTCTGCTGCGCCATCGGATAGATAACCTCGCGTTCCCATTCTGTCAGTTCGGCGATCCGCTTAATCACCGTGCCGATATCCTTTTGTGCCTTGGTTCGGGCACTTTGTGTGGCGGTAGAATCCTCAGTCAGATTTTCCAGCCGGGCACGCTCAACCTCCAACTTGGCTATGAATTCACGCAGATACTGGTTCAGAACGATCGAGACGGTGTCGGGCCGATAGCGATGCATATAGATCAGCGCATTGAAGCTGCCTTTTGGGCTGGAGAACATCCAGTAGATCGGACGCTTTTTATAGCGGCGAACGTGATAGTCGAAGAAATCCTTCGTGAACCAGCGGCGCAGATCCTTGCCGAGCGCAGTCTCGATAAAGGCGAGGTTTTCGCGGAACTTCGCCTCGCCAAAGGTCACGCGCAGGAAGTCGCGGGCGCGGGTGACGATGTCATCGGCGAACCAGTCAGCATCCAGCACCGGGATGACATTATCGCGGTCGGGCGCGAAGCTGGGTTCCGGCACACGGGCAAGATACTCCTCCACCCCCTCACCCTGATTTGCAAGGATCAGGCCGGGCCTGTCGAGGCTGTAGCGACCGAACATGCAACCCACGGCATAGTGGAGTAATTCAGCCACCGTTTCTTCCCGCAGCCGAGCCTCAAGTTCCTCCGCCGTGACATTGCCGCCATAGCGATATGCCGGATTGCAGGTGAGGGTAATTTCCTCGACCGGCACCTCAGGAGTCAGTTCGGCAGAGAGTCGGTAGGCGTCGATGAAGATGCGGTTGTTCTGTTCCTCCAATCGCTGCATCTCGTCCGTCATCGCCTGCCAATAGGTGCGAAGATTGGCGTAGGTCGCCGCCAGTGTATCGGCCCCGTGAACGGCCGAAAGCAGCGGCAGTATGGTGAAATCCCAAGAGGTTTCGTAGGCGTCCCAGTCTGACTTACGCGAGTCGACGAGTTGCCGCGAAACAGCCTGTGCTCGTTGACTTGCCTGAGGCAAGAGCGGCAAACTAAGGAGTTGCCCAATCTTGTAATCCAAGTTGGGACTGAGCATTCCAAGAAGATGGCCGCTTGTCGAGCTGTTAAGAAAAGCCACAAGAGAAAGCGGGTTGAAGCCATCAAGGCTGAAACCCATAGGGCCTTTCGCATCAAACATGTAACCACCGAAACTGTATCGAGCGGAGAACTTCCCGCTAGTCACACCCGACCATGAAAAGCCTTCTTGAAAGCCATAGTCACCGTTGTAGTTGTGGGATCGAACGCGTCCGGTTTTCTCGTCTTTGAAGACTTTCAGCTCTGCTCCGTCGTCATACCAATTCACGACGAACTCGTGATTTCCATACCACTTGTTGAATTCTCCACCTTTCAAATAAGGGAACCATCGCTTCTTAGAATCTGCGGCTTCCTCCGAGGTCGTTATGCCAAAACCAATCCGAGAACCAGAAACCTCATGCCAGTTCCGCATGAATGTGTCGTTGCTTCCCGTGGTTAGGCCTTCACGAGCCTCCATGAAGGTGTCGATACGAGGTGTCTTATTGAAAGTATCCAACACGGTAGGGGAAACCCAATAGGCGAAAGGTGTTCCCGGCAAGCTACCAAGGTCCGATTGCTTGACAACGTGCCTTTCAACCCCACCCATCAGGAATATCCGTTGGATTTCCTCAGGCTTGCGTACATCAACATGCCGGTTGAAAAGCTTAATGTAAATTCCTTGTTGGTCGCGGTAAGGTTTGGAATTCCTAATGCAAAATGCAGTAGTTCCGAAATCTGACCCAAACAATCCCCGACCAATATGGAGCAACGATGAAATCGACTGCCTCGAAACGAGCATTCCGCGCAGTTTTTCAGAGGCCGCGCCAAACATCCAAGTTGGGATATTGAGCATCGCCCAATACCCACCATCTCGCGCGAGTAAAAGGCAGCGCTCCATGAAGCATGTCATCAAATCCAACTTTGATGTCTTGTAGTTTTTTCCGATCCAGTCCTTCAGTCTAAGGTTCATGCCGCCGTTACCCATATAGGGCGGGTTGGCCACCACCACGTGATACTTCGACAACAGTCTCTCGGCCATGCGCAGCGCGGCTAGAACACGCTCCTGCACCTCCTTCAGCAGCAGATCGGAGCCGAAGTCCCGCGCCCCCACCACCCGAAGCGCCTCGGCAGGATCGCGCAGCTTCGGCACGATCAGCGAGCCGAAGTTCTTTGCCTGCTCGAACTGCCCCAGCGTCTCGCGCAGCTCGTCCGTGAAGAGGTCGCGTCCCACTACAGCGGCAACATCCTGCATCTCGGCAGGTGTGAAGCGCACATTCTGCAGCACGACGATGTCAGGCTTCTCCTCCATCCGCAGGAACCGCCGCCGCCCCAGTTTTGCTGCTGCCTTCATCGACAGCGCAAATGCCGCCAGCGCCCCGGCACGGTCGTCAATCTCGATGCCCGTCAAATTATGCGTCAGGATCAGCGCCGGGATGGTGGATGCCTCATATCCCTCGTCCTCATAGATTGCGTAGAGCAGATCAAAGGCGTAAGTCAGCATATGGCCGGAGCCACAGGCCGGATCACAGATGCGAATATCCTCTGGCCGTTCGATCCGCAGAAAGTCCGTCTCGGGCTCTTCCGGCGCAATGTAATAATCCATTTTAGCAGCCAGCCCAGACTGCGGACGGTTGAGCAGCCACAACCGCCCCAGCGAGTTCTCCACCAGGTAACGGACGATCCAGTGCGGGGTGAACAGTTGCGTCGCGGCGGGGATGTTTTCCGCCGTGATCTTCACATTCTTCTTCAGCCCGGCAAAAACCTGATCCTTCTTTTCGCTGATGTAGAACTGATAGAGCCAGCCGATGATTTCGACATCCTGGCACGCCTCGTCGCTCATCACCTCGCGCAGGCGGGCGACGATGCTGTCTGGTGATAGAAGATCGTCGGGGATCAGCAGTTCGGTATAATCCTCGGCCCGATCAAGCATATCGGCCCGCTCGAACATATAGGGCATCGAGCCGTGCCATTCGTTACAGGCATGGATGAGGAGCAGCCGATAGGCCTCGGCCTGCCCGTCATGGGCGGGGCGGGTGCCGTTCAGATATTCGGCAATCTCGGGGCGCGCACGATCCGGCAGGTTGCCGGCCATCGCCTCGGCCAAAATCTCGGGCCGGGTCGCGCCATCGGCAGGCGATACAACGCGCGGGTTGGTCAGGCCCGTCACATCCATGAAACGCAGCGCGGTGAAGCGGTTGAACCAGGTGTAAGCCGCCTGCTCGATTACGTGGAGGCGGTTGCCGCTGGCAGCGGCCTCCAGCCTGGCGATTGCCCTGGGATGTTCACGGCGCGCAACTGCGCCTTCGGCCAACACCATGTCCAGTCGTACGCTGACCTGATCAATCAAAAGGTTCCGGGCAGCTTGGGCAAATTTTTTCAGTGCATTCGTATTCATCAGACAATCACTTTCTTGCCGGCGCCGATCTCGGCAAGCAGGGTTTTCTTCAGTGTATCAAGGTAACTGGTCACGTCGGCTTCATCTTCGAGATAGGTTTTCGCGAAGGAAACCGTAATCGACTGCGCCTTTATGTATTGGGGCTTCACCGGTGATGGCGCAACATATGGTGCAGATGGGCCTTCGGCTACACCACCTGCATGTTCTGGCTGATGCGCAGGCACAGGTGCCAGAGTTGGCGTCAACGCCGCAATCCGGGTCAATGTATCAGCCAGAAGATTGGAACACACCTCGGTGGCCCGATTGCGCAAGGCCGGGATCAGGGTTTGTGAGGCAAGACCAGACTTCTGCATCTCAAGCTCTTCGCGGATCCGCCTTTGTTGCTCGGTCGGTAGTGCTCGATATTCCGAAGTCTGGTGGATTTTTTCAGTCACCTCGTCAATCGCCGCAATGACAGCCTTGCGCTCAGCAAGAACCGTTTGCTCAATGCGTTCCTTCAGGACGTAGAAATCCGCCTTCAGTGCCTGAATTGCGCTGCCCTTGAAGCACTGCGGATCAGTCAGAACCTGGCGCAAGGTGTCGGCAGTTGCATCCCCGATATAGGTCAGGTTCTGATCTTGTGCGGTCAGGAAAGCACGTACCTCATCGTAAATGCCCTTTTGTGGCCCGGACATAAAGCCGCGGATCTTGTCGAGAATATCCTCCTTGGCATCCAGAAGCTGGTCCTCCTGCCCCACTGGACCGGTAACGAACCAGGTTGCCGACTGATCGCGCATGCTCTCAAGCAGGTTTCTTAACGGATCAAGGGCAGCAACAAACGGGTAACCGGTGGCCTGTCGGCCAAGAGCATCCAGTTCGCCAGTCAACTTGCGCAACTGCACCTGCCATTCTGCCCCAAGACTGCGCGCGTCTTTGCCCGAGGCAGGCAGGTCAAAAAGTTCCTGGAACAGTTCGCGCGATTTGCGGATCTGAGCGGCGGTGAACTCGATCTGCGGAGAAAGCAGGATATTAGCAAGGGCATGGCTGTTACGCAGTCCCTGAACCAATGCATCCCCTTCCAGGAGAGCGCTATCGGCCCGTGCCTCAAGCTTTCCGCGTGCGACAAGGCTCGCGATCAGGCAAAGAACCGCAATGGCAGGCCAACCATAAGGTTTTGCGCCAAACTTTTCCACCAGTGCCTTGGCCGAAACGCGCGTCCCAAGGCGCATCTGAGCCTGAGCATGGTTCAGCACATCCTGTTCGGCTTCGGTCAAACCGCTGCTTTCTTCGCCATCGAAAAGTCCGCCATCCGTGCGGCCTGCCCGGCCAAGGTCCGCGTCGGTATAGGTGGCGCCCCTCAGGACGGGCAGACTGGTATAGACCTTATCCACCAAGGTCTGGAAGCCTTTGACCAGCCGCTCTTGAGAGTCCTCGCCGCCGATTTCCAGCTCGGTTCCACGGACAAATAGTCGCGCGTCTGCGATCAGGTCGCGCAGTCGGCGCAATAGTTCCTTTTCACGCCGCGTATTCTGATCGCGTTTTTCCGCAATGATACGGTCACGACCGGGCTGAGAATCTCCACTGGACACCTGGCGGGCAAATTTGACAGTCTGAAGGAACAGAACAAGATCACGCGTGAAGCGCACATTCCGGCCCAGGAACACAACCATCTCGTCGCTTGCCATGCTATTCGAACGAACCACATCGGGCGTGTCGGACTCGTCGCTGAAAGGTGAGATGATATTCACCGCAAGCTCGTGCTCCCGGTTCAGGCTGCGCCCGTCGAGCTTACGGGTAAAGGCATAGTCAATCCCCGTGCCCGCATGCCTGATTTTTGCATGGCGAAGAACCGCACCGAAAGCCAGCTCATCGAACTGCCGTTCGATCTCTGTAGGATCAACGGCAATCGCCTTGATCTCGGCCTCGACGTCCTTTTCCTCATTTGTCAGGAATTCATAGATCTCGCCATTGCGCTGGATTAGCGTCTGGCGCTCGAGAAGCGACAAAGCTTCTTCGATATCGCGGCGCTGCTGGGTCTGATCAGCCTCGAACCGGGACAACAGGAGGATCGAGATGTTACGGGCCGTCGGTTTGAATTCCTTGACGTATTTCACAAGAAACAGAACCTTTAGCACTTGCACAGCAAAATCATCGCCAAGGTTCTTCTCGGCCAGTTGGATCGACTGCTGCACAGATGATTTCAGAGCTGTTCGGATACCCTCGAACATCAGATCAAAAGTCGCAAGGCCCCCGATCTGCGTATCGGCCAGGCGTTTGGCCACTTCTTGAAACACCCCCAGCATCGAACGTTCGCCAACCGAGCTGTGCTTGCCCTCAAAGGCGTTATGCTGCGAAAGGCCCATGATCGCACGCTGAAACAGATCATACTGGTAATTCGGGAACGGATAGCTCGCGACGAACTGGCTCTTTGCGGAGAAGTTTTTGAATTTGAATGAATTATCACCGAAATCGAACAGAGTACGCAGATTATTTTCCTCAGCATCATAAAGATTGCCAAGGGTAATCTGACCGGCGTCAGTCTTGGCCAGAAGCCGGCGCTGAATGACTTCGGCTACATCCTGAGAGTTCAACGGCATCCGGTTGGCGAAACGCGCCTGGATTTTCGAGAAGTCATTTTCCTGCTGCGCCGTCAAATCACCGATAACCGAACCCATGTCCTGCTGGGCAGTGACAACAATCCAGGCTTGCCCTTTGCACTTTGTGTTCAGGCTTTCGGCAATGGTCTGCAGGTTGGTCATCAGTTTGACGTTGTCAGCGATATACTGCCCCACCTCGTCGACAAAGAAGTTTAGTCGAAACTTCGGCCCTTGCGCAGCAACCCACGCTTTCACCATTTTGGCGAAATCATCGATCGAGACCTTAGTATCCTTGCGATATTGGCCAAGAATATCTGTTACTTCATCGCCCGTGACCTCTGCAAAGGCCGCCGCAATGTGCTTGCCTTCCATCAGCGCCTGCTCACGTCCACGCTCCCAAGGCTTGCCAGAAGACTGTGCGAACGCTGCCTTAAAGGCATCGAGCTTACTGCGGCTATCCAGATCACGCTCGAACTGGGCGATATGCGGAAGCTTACCATAGTAACCACACATCTCGTCAAAGACCTTCTGGAAGACAGCCAGAAGAGCATCAACATCCGTCTTCGAGATTACATCCGCCTTCTGGTCGATATTGAACAATACCGACCGGGACGGAATAGATACCGCCTTGCGCAAGGACCCTGCCAGCATCGGATTATCTGCAAGCTTGCGCTCAAAGATTTCGACGGCACGCTGTCCTTCGACCTCGTCATTCTCCAGCAAAAGAGCGAGCATCTTTAGCAGGTGAGATTTACCTGACCCGAAAAATCCCGAGATCCAGACGCCATTCGCGGTATCGTAATTGTTGTAGGCATCTAGAAATTGCTCCAGACGGGCACCGATCTCGTTGGTGATGACATATTCATCAAGCTCGGTCAGAAGGCTGTCCTTGTCATCAGCCTTGATCACCCCATCGATCGAACGGTCGACCGGTTTGGCAAAGATATCACGCAGAAAAGCAGCCATCGGTCAGACCTCGTAATTCATTATATTAAAGGCCCGATAGTATTTATCATCGGGCAACAAACCGAACAATTCCAGCGAGGCCCCCGTCGCCAACGCATGGGTATACTTCCCCGGAAAGAACATCACCGTTGGCCGATCCTTCGCCGTACTTTGCAAATTGTTTAGCACGTTGTGCGAACGCAAAAAGGGATAAACTTCGCCGACACCTGACAGGAATATCACATCGTGCGGGATTTCTTCGATACGCCGGGCGATCTCTGGAATAAGATGTTCCTGTGGATCCAGAACGCCTTGCAAGAGTTCTTTAAGCTGCGCTTTCTCCGTCTCTGCTTCAATCTCAAGAATCTGTTCAAAGATACCCCGATCTTCCAGTATCCCGACTGAAAGATCGTAAAGGTCAAGATCAAGCACACCTATACCGGCGTGCCTCAGCCTGGCGATCAGATCCTCGCGATCCTCTCCGAGGCTTAATCCGTATTCGGCTTCAAAAGCGCAGATGAAAAAGGGAACTTCGTTGCCCAGTCCTCGCTTTTGCAAAAACCGTTGGCTGGAAATTACTTTAAACAGGTGCTCGGCACGGGCGCGCCGATCAGTTTTCTTGCTCACAATCATCCCCCATTTCCAGGAAAGATCCGCAAATCCGCAGGATTACTCTCCTTAATCAACCGTTTCATGCCGCCAGACAACCAAACCGGTTGAATTCTACCGTCTTCACTTCTCAAACCGGATTCACGCAAAATCCGAAACAGAATCTGACGCAATTTTGCGCAAGTTGAGGGTGATAGTTCTGTAAGGCTCTGGTTACATTCCGCTTTATCTGCGAAAAAACGGTCAAAAACCTCATGCCCCAAGTCAAGCCGCCAGGATTGGTAGCGCTCGTTAATCACCTCGACAGCAAATTCGTGGACAAAACGATAGGTCCGGCAAACCGCCAGCCATATCATTGCCTTCTGCTCAGCCTGGTCAGCCTCTGCCAACAAGTAATGGCGCTCAGCAATGGATAAATTACCTATTCGGTCGTACACTTCGCGCAGTGCTCTGGTTTGCGAGGCCAATTTGGGTAAGGAAGATGTCCTCTGGGCCAGCAAGCGCTCACGAGCGCAGGTCCAAGGCTCACCGGGTTGGTAAACCTGGGCAATCATCAGGCTCTCATTAAGCATGAGTCCACCCACACTAAAAGACATTCGATATTTCGATACAGCTGACATCATAGAGTTGCAGCCCCGCTTGCGACGTCGGCCTCATTAAACTCACGCTGTGCACGATCAAGGGCGACGGCAACTTCGTGTTCGTTAGCAGCAACGATATGCTGGATCCTGGGATCACGCGATCTGGCTCCCTCAAGAAGCCCTAACCGCTTGAGGACATAAAACAGCATGGCATAGCGAACTGTCAGCAGAGCACGCCCATCAACCATATTATAGTCTTTCGCGACCACCATCTGCTGACTGGTCGACAGATCAGGATGTGGAATAATGGTAATGTTGAATGTTTCCTGCCACAACCTATCATGCGCCGAACCAACGCCCGGCGCATCGATTTGACCGTAACCGAGGATGCGCGAAAGCAGAAAATCCTTGAACCGCTCCGTCTCGTGGCACCAGCCCCGAACGTGCCAACGCAGGCCATCAAAGCCAAAGGCATGTGGAGTAATCCGCCGCCAAGCCGGATATGGACGATCATGACTCATAGACTGATAGTGAAGGTCTATCGATTTTCCCTCACGTAATGCAGCTAGAACCGAACGCAAAACTTCGGTATCGACTTTGCGGCGCAAATTAAGTGAGGTATCCATATCAGGCGGAACTGCGAGCCAATTCGAACCCGTCTCGGCAAATCCCTCCGCCATCGAACGCAATCGCATGAGATAAGCATCCGGATCAGGATCCAGAAACACCGGCCTGAATTCCGGTCCAGCTTTATACCGGCGGGCGCTTTTGTCATAGACCGCATTCTGCGGCGCACGCTCCTGATAATGGGTTAAATCCTTTGACGCCTGCGGAACGGAAACGCCAAACGTATCGACCAGGTCAGAGCGATTGACGCCCCCCTCCCAGAACAGGCGGAATTCGATAAACTCCAACCGCCTCTCGACACCCCATTTTAACATTACTAACCTTATCACCCTGATAGTATATAAAGTATATGGATATTTAAAAGATTCCCGTATATTTTATATACTAATTCAGGGTTGTGAACAAGAAAAAGCTTAAGCATCCGCCTTGAATAAGGTAACCGATGGATGGTCGCCTCCTCCCCATCAGTTACGTATCAGCTGCAGCTACAGCCCGAGTGCCGCATCCATGCGCTCATG
>TARA_R110002033_G_scaffold12683_3_pt1 | contig 14313 bp, 9 predicted proteins | sample TARA_R110002033 | Tara Oceans TARA_R110002033 (sample SAMEA4397051) | marine metagenome | biome: Polar Biome; feature: [SRF] surface water layer (ENVO:00010504); material: water (ENVO:00002006), including particulate matter (ENVO:01000060) such as... | depth 5 m
TATTGATGATTAATAATTTTGTTATACTAAGTAGACGACGATAAATAAGTTTTGTTACAGTACTATGCATAAAAAGGTACTATTTTTAACATATACATAAAAATAAATACTCATAAGTGATTAAATTACAGCTGTTTATGATTTATATTATTTTTAATCTTTTAACAAAAATTCTTTATTTTTAAAAAATTAGATAGATTAAAGAGTAGGGGATTTCAATAAATATTTCTAAAAAGAATACTATAATAGGTATTGATTTTTAAATTAATATTAGGTCTTTTAAAAGTTTGCTAGTTTGAGTACTAGTAATGCTAAATAATTGAAATACAAATCATATCTTTGCAGAACTTTAGAGGGATGCAGATGATTCTTGCAATGACCTTACAACAAGTGGAAAAAATAGTTTACTCAAAAAGCTTACCATTTGTTATACACGTCACCACGTATTTCAATTCCTTTACAGTAAAATCTATTATTATCATTAAAATTACGAATGGCAAAATCGCAACAAACATTTAATAAAACTGAAAAAGAAAAAAAGCGTTTAAAAAAGCGTGAAGAAAAGAAGAAAAAAATGCTTGCTCGTAAAGCAGCTGCAAAAGAAAGTGGTACTTCTGGTATTCCACTTGCTTATGTAGATTTCAACGGAAACTTAGTGGACACTCCGCCAGATCCGGCAATGAAAGTGGAAATTGAAGCAGAAGATATCGTTTTAGGTATTCCAAAGAAAGAAGAAGGAGATGTTGAGGAATTTGATCCGGTAAGAAACGGAAAGGTTTCTTTCTTTGACACTACTAAAGGTTTTGGTTTCATCATTGATGCTGAAAACAACGAAAAATACTTTGTTCACGTAAGTGGTCTTATAGATGAGATCATGGAGAACGACAAAGTTTCTTACGAGCTAGAAAAAGGCATGAAGGGCATGAACGCCGTTCGTGTTAAGAAGATTTAGTTTTAAAATTTTTTAATGGTGAAAATGCAACGTAACACCGTTCTGGTAGTATTGTCATTTTTCGCCATTTACTTCATATGGGGATCTACCTATTTATGGAATAAAATTGCAGTAACGGAATTACCTGCCTTTATGTTGGCAGGTATTCGTTTTGTAACTGCAGGTTGCCTAATTTTTATTATTTCAAAAGCATTAGGCTTTTCTTTAAAAATTACCAAAAAACAATTTAAGAATACAATAATTGCTGGCTTTCTATTTCTAACTTTTGGAAATGGGGTAGTAGTTTGGGCTTTAAAATATGTTGATAGCAGCTTTGCTGCTTTAGAAGTTTCTGCACAACCATTAGTAGTGCTAATAATGATGCGCATATTACATGGAAAAAAAATTCAGCCTATGTCCATAATAGGTGTGATTCTTGGTATAAGCGGAATTTTTTTACTTGTTGGACAAAAAGAAATTATAGCACAAGATGGGGCTATTCTAGGGATGGTTTTAATATTCATTTGTATGTTAAGCTGGTCTTATGGCAGTCTATTTGTTGGTAAGGCAGATTTACCAAAGAATTTCTTTGTGAATACAGGTTACCAAATGCTTACTAGCGGATTATCACTACTTATAATTAGTACCATTTTCGGAGAACAGTGGACATCACCAACAACCTGGAGCACTCCTGTTATTTGGTCTATGCTATTGCTAATAGTATTTGGTAGTATTGTGACATTTACAGCGTTTAATTATTTATTACGAATTGTATCTCCAGAAAAAGTAGCTACTTCAACTTATGTAAATCCCATTATTGCAATGATTCTAGGTTGGTATTTTTTAAAGGAAAATATTAGTATGCAATCAGCATTGGCTTCTATTGTACTTTTAACCGGTGTGTATTTTATTAATACTAAAAAGAGTTTGACCATTTTTTCTAGATTCTCGGGAAAACGTATCCCTAAGAAGGCGGCAGATTAATCTTAAGAGGAAGTACATCAGTAGGGTTCATATTTTGTAATTCAATTTCACCAATACGAATACGTACCAAACGCAAAGTTGGGAAGCCTACGGCAGCAGTCATTTTGCGTACTTGCCTAAATTTACCTTCTTTAATTATAATACGAAGCCAAGAAGTTGGTCTGTGCCTACCAATACGCATAGCAGAATTAGCATCGGGCAGGGTAGGAGCCTCATTTAAAAGAGTGGCTAAACAGGGCATTGTAACATATTTTTTACCGAAAACACCTATAGATATTCCTTCAGAAATTTCTTTTATGGCTTCTGCAGTGATTAAACCATCTACTTGTGCTAAATATTCTTTTTCTATTCCAGAACGGTTTATAGTATCGCTCAGTTTACCATCAGTGGTCATTAAGAGTAAGCCTTCAGATTTCTCATCTAACCGACCAATAGGCATTATTCCATCAGGAAAATCAAAAAGTTCACTTAGAAAACGTTTTTTACGAAGTTGACGTTCTTCTCCAGAAGTCATCTGGCTTAACATTCCATAAGGTTTATAGACTTGAAAATGGAAATGCTCCATAAATTTTATCCTATACTGTTTATTTTGGTTACATATGGTCGCAAAAGATACCCTTTTTAACCCATGAATTAGTAATGTAATGTTGATAATGTTACCTTTGTACACTCCAGAGAAGATTTTATGCAAGAGACAGTTTTTGAATTACAGGATAGAAAGACCGATAAGGAACTTTACAGCTATCAACAAGGTGCAATTCAACAAATTTTTGATAAGTTCGATTCAGAACGAGATGATTATCACCTTTTATACCAATTACCAACCGGTGGTGGTAAAACAGTTATTTTTTCCGAAATGGTACGTCAGTATCTAAAAAACCACAACAAGAAGGTTTTGGTAATGACACACCGTATTGAACTTTGTAACCAAACATCTGCCATGCTTACTAGTTTTGGTGTTGTTAACAAAGTAGTAAATAGTAAAGCAAACCTTGATGATCATGAACGTTACAGCTGTTATGTAGCCATGGTTGAAACCTTAAACAATAGGTTAAACGATGACCAATTAGATATTTCTGATGTAGGTCTTGTTATTATTGATGAAGCCCACTATAATTCTTTTACTAAACTTTTTAAGTTCTTTGAAAATTCATTTGTTCTAGGTGTAACGGCAACCCCGTTAAGCTCAAACAAAGATTTACCAATGAATAAAAACTATGACGAGCTTATACCAGGTGAAACCATAGAGAATTTAATTGCCAACGATTTCTTGGCAAGGGCAGAGGTATTTCAATATGACATGGGACTTACATCCCTAGAAATTGGTTCTAACGGAGATTACACCGTTAAATCATCTGCTGATTTATATACGAGTCCGGCAATGTTAAGTAAGCTTTTAGAAGCTTACATGAAACATTCTAAAAACAAAAAGACTTTAATTTTCAATAATGGTATAGAAACATCTATTCAAGTATACCATACTTTTCATGCAGCAGGTTTAAATATTAAACACCTTGATAATACCGCTACTAAAAAACAGCGTAAACAAATATTAAAATGGTTTAAAGAAACACCTGATGCCATTTTAACATCTGTAAGTATATTAACTACGGGTTTTGATGAACCTACTATTGATACTATTATTCTAAACAGAGCTACAAAATCGCTTACACTTTATTACCAAATGATAGGTAGAGGTTCTAGGGTTTTGAATAATAAATCGAAATTTACGGTTATAGATTTAGGGAACAACCTTTATCGTTTTGGACCATGGGGTGCAGATTTAGATTGGGGTGCTATTTTCAAGTCTCCTAACTTCTACATGGATCGTATTAAGGACGATGAGGATATTGAGAGTGATTTTAAACTTGAACTTTCTGATGAAGTTAAAGAAGAATTTAAAAACTCTAAGGAAACTTATTTTGATATTAAAGAAACCTACGAAACTGCAACGTTTGCAGGCGAATCTTCCAAAGTAGTTTTAGAACGCTCTATTGCTCACCATGCATATATGTGTATTGAAAATAGCGAAGATGTATATGATGCATTGGCATTGGCTAAGCTATTGAAAGAAGATATTGATAATCGTATCCATGTATACGGTAAATGCATAAGTAAGAGTACTTATAATTTTTTAAGCTGGTTGAAAGATGATTATCAAAAGAAATTGAACGCTTACTTACGTGAAAATTTCGATACTGTTTTTGAAGAAATTCATGGTCATCCGCCAGAAGATTAAGCAAAGATTTAATATTACAAAACATAAAAAGGGCTGTTCATAAATGAACAGCCCTTTTTATGTATAACTAATTACTTGTTATTCAACAATAAGACTGTATTGTGGAGTCGGATTTAAAGGGCAGAAATATACATATTCTCCTTTATCTAATTTAGTTTCTTTAGAATGACCTACAGTGTTGTTCTTTACAGCAGCAGTTACATATGCAGTCTGAATATGGTTTTCTGGTTTAGATGCATCTTTGCCTTTTTTCACCAATACTAAACCAACATCTTTACCTACATTGTTGTTTGCAACATCGAAAACATAAGTTCCTTCGCTAACAGTAATTGATTTCTGCGTAAACTCACCAGTTGTTTGCTCTAAGGCAATCTTCTTAACTGGTTGCTTCATCATTTTATCTTGAGCGTTTGCGCTAAATGAGAATGCTAGTACGATAACTAAAATTGATAATACTTTTTTCATGTGTTTTAAATTTAAAGAGCTCTTGCTCTAATGGATAGATTAATAATTATTGTTTGTTAATTGTTTATAGTGATGGTGCAACAGGAAAATCAACTGGTACCTGCGTAGTGCTATGAATATAGTTCGATATTGTTTTGTCACCTACTAATGAAATGGTGTCAATTAAATTTGCTTTTGTATAACCTGCTGCAAAATAGTTTTCTAAAACTTTTTCGTCTGTACGACCTCTGTTTTCAGTAACATTTTTAGCTAATTGAGCTAATGCATTTAATTTAGCATCAAATGATGCCTTACCTGCTCTTAGTTCAAGAATTTGCTCGTCATTGAATCCGTTCATTTTACCTATTGCCGTGTGTGCAGATAAACAATAAATACAGTCGTTTACTTGACTAACTGCAAGGTTTACAACCTCTTTTTCTTTAGCTGATAATGATGTTTTAGCATTGGCAAAAGTTAAATAATTTTCTAAAGCTGTATCACTATTTGCATAGGTTGCATATAAGTTTGGTACAAAGCCCAATGCTTTTTTAAGGTTATCGAAAATTGCTTGATTGTTTTCACTTACTTCGTCTCGTGTTAATACGTTAAATGTGCTCATGTTTTTATTTTTTTAATATTTCGAAAAATTTACTTGTTGTATTTCTTCTACAAAAGTATAATTGGAAGTATGTTCAAATCATGTGAAGACTTCCTTTTAGTTTGTCAATTCTTCCTTTATAAAAAATAACCGAATGCGCTATTAAATTTTGAAGAGTTATCAGAATCACAGTAGTAATCTGATAAATGGTTATGTTTACAATGTTTTTCTACATTGATTGTATTAGCAATAACTACCTTTCTAGAAGTGAATATCTCTATTAAATTGAAAATTGATTTGTGTTTTAAGTTCATGTCTTTACTGTTTAAATTCTACAGTACAAAGATCTAGATATTATGAACCTTAAAACGGGCGATATTACCCAAGTAATTGTCAATACTTCCCTAATTTGCTTTTTTAAGTTGCTTTTTTAAGTTGCTTCTTAAATTCAGATGGGGAATACTGGGTTTGCTTCTTAAATAAACGACTTAGATGAGATGCGTCTTCAAAACCAATTTCATATGCAATTTCTTTTGCAGTCTTATCTGTATAAATAAGTAATCGTTTTGCCTCTAACACAATACGCTCATGAATTATTTGCAGGGGAGTGGTATTAAATTTAGAAAAGGTATTAGAAAGAGTTTTAGGAGACTTAAATAATTTTTCTGCATAAAAGGAAACCGAGTGCTCTGATTTGTAATGTGCTTCTACTAATAAATTAAAACCTCTTAAAAGGTCAACCTTTACATCATTAGCAGCATTACTAAAGCCTTCTTTAGCTTTCAGAAGCCTTGTACTCATTATCATAAAACGCGCCATTAGCATCCGTAGCATTTCTGCCTGAATTGTATCTTCCGTATCTAATTCGTCTACAAATACCTCGTGTAACGTATCAAACTTTTGTTGTTCTTTTTCCCCTAAATCAATAAGAGGAACATGGGCGTTTCCAAAAAATAATAGTCCCGCACAACTTACTTCTTGGTCATGATCCTTTATGCAATAAAATTCTCTATTAAATTGATATACAATTAAGTTTTTACCCTCAGTAAAATGTATAAATTGAATTGGTGTCAACGCTAGCAGACTATGTTCTGAAATGATATATGGTATGCCATCTACCTCAATAGTGGCTTTATTACTCGTAGTTCTAATAAATATATAGAGACCTGCTTGTTTTGGTTTTTCGTAATTCTCCAACAAAGCTTCGTTACCAATTTTTAGTAATCCGCCAGTACTAAAATCCTTAAAAACTTCTTGCATGAAGTCTTGGTCTTAAAAAAGGTTGATACATTACAATCCTTTATATTAATCTGCTTGTAGAAATTCAAAAATGAAGACCGTTCTTATAAAATCCTCATGAGGGAATAATATTACAATTAGTCGAATAATTCTTTCAAAACTATTTTATAGTATTAGATTTAACCAATCAACTATAACAACCAAATACATGCGAACTTTACTCAGTTGCATTCTTTTTTTATGCATTACAATTGCCTACTCACAAAACGAATTAATAACTACGTGGAAAACAGACAACCCAGGTGTTTCTGATGAGAATCAGATTACGATACCATCATATTATGGAAATTATGGAGAAATCACTATAGCGTGGGGTGATGGCACTATTGATACTTATTCTAATAGTTATAATTTAATTCATACTTATGCAAATCCTGGCACATATAGTGTAGAAATTACTGGTAATTTTCCAGGCTTTTATTTCAAGGATTGGGGAGATAAACAGAAAATAATCTCTGTTGATCAATGGGGAGATATTGAATGGATAGCGGCTCAAGAGGCATTTAGTGGTTGTGAAAATTTAGATGTTATAGCAAATGATAGTCCAAACCTTTCCAAAGTCACTTCAACAAACCAAATGTTTAGCGGCTGCTATTCATTGGTTGGTACTCCAGCATTTAACAATTGGGATGTTTCAACGATTACAAATATGGACAGCATGTTTAGTTCATGTTCTATTTTTAATTCTCCAATTGGAAACTGGGATGTGAGTAATGTTGAAAATATGCCAGCAATGTTTGTAAACGCTACTTCCTTTAATGAAGATATTGGAAATTGGGATGTAAGTAACGTGAAAATAATGTGGGCGATGTTTTCTGGATGCCATTCTTTTAATCAAAATATCAACAATTGGAATGTTTCAAATGTTACAAGCATGGGCTGGATGTTTACAAATGCGAGAGCTTTTAATCAACCTTTAAGTAGTTGGGATGTATCTAAAGTCATAAGCATGGACCTAATGTTCGATAATGCATTGGCTTTTAATCAAAATATTTCTAATTGGGATGTTAGCAATGTTACGAACATGCGTTATATGTTTAAAAATGCAAAGTCCTTTAATCAACCCGTTGGAGACTGGGATGTAAGCTCAGTGTCCAACATGGAATCCATGTTTGCAAATGCAGAAATATTTAACCAACCCTTGAATACTTGGGAGATGACGAATGTCATAAATTCATCAAAAATGTTCTATTATGCCTATAATTTTAGACAAGATATTTCTTCTTGGGATGTTAGTGCTGTAACTGATATGTCTGGTATGTTTAATGGAGCGACAACCTTCAATTTACCCATCAATAACTGGGATGTGTCTAGTGTAACGGATATGACTAAAATGTTCAATTATGCATATTCTTTTAATCAAAATTTGAGTAATTGGAATGTTAGTAATGTAACCGCAATGGATAACATGTTTCATGGAGCTAATTCTTTTAAACAAGATATTTCTGCATGGAACATTAGAAATGTTACCAGTATGGCTGATATGTTTTTGGATATTGGTATGTCAAAAATTATATATGACAATATTTTAAATGCTTGGTCAGCATTACCACAATTACAAAGTAATGTAATTTTTAATGCTGGAAATAGTGAATATTGTTCTGGCTCAACTGGCAAAGAAGAGTTATTAAATGATTATAACTGGACTATTACAGATGGTGGTGAAATTTGTTTCTTACCAAACCAATTTGTTACAAAATGGAAAACCGATAATCTTGGTACTTCAGCAGATAATCAAATCACTATTCCAACATACGCTGGTGAAATTTACAATTATAGCGTAGATTGGGGCGATGGAAACATTGATACTTATATTACTAGTAATATAACACATACCTACGATACTCCAGGTATATACTATGTTTCCATTAGCGGTATCTTTCCTAGAATTTATTTTAATGAAAATGGTGATAGTGATAAAATTTTGACCATTAATCAGTGGGGTTCCAATCAATGGTCATCTATGGAATCGGCTTTTGCAAATTGCTCAAACTTATCGGTGGCAGCCAATGATGTTCCAAATCTAACCAATGTGACTAGTTTAAGTCGAATGTTTTATTATTGTAGCTATGGGTTTGATAATTCAAGAACTCGTATGTTCTCTAACTTTAATGGTATTAAAAATTTTAATGATTGGAATGTTAGTAATATTATTGATATCTCCTACATGTTCGATAAGTCTGCATTTAATCAAGATATTTCACAATGGGATGTTAGTGGTGTAGTCAATATGTCTCATACGTTCTATAGTGCTCCTTTCAATTTCGATATTAGCACATGGGATGTAAGTAATGTAACTAATATGTCGGGAATGTTTGGTTCCAGTAATTTTAATCAAGATGTAACCAGTTGGAATGTTAGCAATGTTACAAACATGGATTTTTTATTCAACAGCACATATTTTGATCAAGACATTTCTTCTTGGAACGTTAGTAATGTCATAACTATGCGACACATGCTAAGTCAATCCAGCTTTAATCAGGATGTATCTTCTTGGGATGTAAGCAATGTTTTTGACATGTCAAATATTTTTGACGATAATGACCTTTCAAGAGATAATTATGATAATATTTTAATTGGTTGGAGTCAGTTATCAACTTTACAAACTGGCACCATTTTAGGGGCAAAAGATGTTCAGTATTGTTCTAGCAAAGATGCTAGAAAACATTTAATTGATAATTTTAACTGGAACATTTTAGACCAAGGTGAAAATTGCGAAATGGAACGTCCATTTATAACTAGCTGGAAAACAGATAATCCAGGAGCTTCTAATAATAATCAAATTACTATTCCAACAAATCCTTATGAAGTATATAATTATAATGTTGATTGGGGAGATGGAACAACGGATGTGGGTGTAACAGAAGATATAACTCATTCTTATGAAGTGCCAGGCATATATCAAGTATCTATTACAGGTAGGTTTCCCCAAATTTTCTTTAATAACAGTGACGAAGATTATCCTTATCAAGTTCCTAGAAAAACTGCCGATCCTAAAAAAATTATTTCAATTGACCAATGGGGTACAGTTCGTTGGAATAGTATGAGTTTCGCTTTTGCCGGCTGTACTAATTTAGATGTTTTAGCATCAGATATACCTGATTTTTCAAAGGGTATACAATTTTCGTATATGTTTTATAATTGTTCATCACTTATAGGAAATGAAAGTATGGAATTATGGGATTTAAGTTTAACTATCATGTCTGCAAACGGAATGTTTTCAGGAGCTTCATTATTTAACCAATCTATCGAAAATTGGGACGTAAGCAATATTAGATATTTGAACGATATGTTTAAAAATGCAACATCCTTTAATCAAAACTTAGAAAATTGGAACATAAGTAAAGTTGAAAATATGGATGCGATGTTCAATGGTTCAGGTATATCTATTGCCAACTATGATAAAATACTGAATGCATGGAGCACTTTACCTTCCTTGATCAACAATGTAAAATTTGGGGCAGCAGATACCAATTTCTGCAATAGTATAGAAGCCAGAAATGAACTTATAAACACCTATGGTTGGCAAATCATAGATTCTGGTAATGATTGCTCTGGCACATATTTCATAACTACCTGGAAAACTGATAACCCTGGAGTTTCTGAAGATAATCAAATAATTATACCTACGTTTCCCGGTGAAACATATGACTATACGGTTGATTGGGGAGATGGTAACACCCACACTAATATCACTGGTGATGCAACACATACTTATTCAGTTGCTGGAACTTACCAAGTTTCAATTTCAGGTGAGTTTCCTAGAATTTATTTTAATAATCAACATACAGCGACTGAAACTGATTCGAATAAATTATTGCTTATTGAACAATGGGGAGATATTAGGTGGAGCTCTATGAGATCTGCTTTTGCTGGTTGTGTTAATGTGGATGTAAGTGCATTTGACACCCCTGATTTTAGTTCAGTTAGTGAAATATCCGCGATGTTTAATGGATGTAAGAATTTAATCGGTAATTCAAGTTTTTCAAATTGGAATGTACAGAAGGTTGTTAATATGTCTGGTATGTTCTCAAATACAGACCTATTTAATCAAGACCTAAGTAAATGGGACGTACAAAATGTAAAAGATATGGGAGGTATGTTTAGTCGTGCCCTAAGTTTCAATTCCAATATCGGAGAATGGAACGTTGGGAATGTATATATCATGAATGATATGTTCGCCCAGACTGCTAGTTTTAATCAAGATATTGGTAATTGGGATGTTTCTAACGTTAAGGGTATGGAAGCAATGTTTAATTCAGCAATATCGTTTAATCAAAATTTGAGCAATTGGGACGTTAGTAATGCTGAACTTATGAACTATATGTTTTTATCTGCAACTGCGTTCGACCAAAGTTTAGGTAAATGGAATATTTCTCAAGTACCGGAAATGTATGGAATGTTAGATGCTACTGGGTTATCAGTAGAAAATTATGATACAACATTAATAGGCTGGTCAAAATTATCAAACCTACAACCTAATATGGAATTTAGCGCATATGGATTACAATATTGTGAATCACAAGAAGCACGTCAAATCATTATAGATACTTATGGTTGGACATTTAACTACGACGGCAAAGTACCTTTCTGTAATGAAGACAATGATTTAGATGGTGTATTAGACCAATTTGATAATTGTTTAGAGACAAAACCTAACGCAACTGTAAACGACAATGGTTGCGAAATAATAGCATCAGATGCCATTTTAGTTTATGGTGTTACACCAACATGCCCGGGAGAAGCAAATGGAAGTATTTCTATTTCGAGTGAGCTAACTGATTATATTTTTAATATAGCTGTTGAAGGTCCAGTTTCAACAGACTATAATGAGGTATCGTTAAATGAGAATATAGAAGTAGCTAATCTTACCACTGGTTTGTATATGGTCACTATTTCTATTCCAGATATTTCGTATTCTCAAACCTACGGCATTCAAATTAACGAAGTCGGCTCAATCTCAGGAAAGCGAGAAAGTTTAAATACCTCTGCTAAAACGGCAACTTACAATGTGGAGGGCAGCTATATTTATATTGTTGATATAAACGGAGAACTAAAAAACTTCAGCTTTACATCTAACGGAAAAAATGAAATTCAATTATCGGATTTATCTGAATTCAATGCTATTTCTATTACAGGAGAAAGTGACTGCCAAGGGATGGTTACCGATTCATTTGCCTTTTCAGATAGTGTTATAATGTTTCCAACAATTACTTCGGGAGAAGTGTTTATCCAAGGGTACGAAGAATCAAGTACCGTGTTGGTTTATGATTTATCGGGTAAGCTAGTATTAAGTAAAACTTTTTCAGGGCAAGGCTTAAATTCAATCGACTTACAAACAATGGAAACCGGAATTTACCCTACGGTAATCAAATCAAAACAACATTCAAAAACCTTTAAGATTATAAAGAAATGATATATAAAACATTAAAATATTTTACAGGTCTTGCATTGATTTTTGTTTGCTTAAATTCTTGCGATAAAAGCACTCCTGAAGAGACGGAAAAACAGATAGACAAACCGGTTCCTACTAAAGCAACAGGTACTTTACCTGCTAATGGCGAGCCTTGTTCAGAATTTGAACCTATACCAAATAATGATACTAAAGTCTCTATTTTATTTAAGTGGAATGCTGCGCAAAATACCGTTAATTATACATTAGAAGTTTTATTAAACAACCAGCAAGCGGCAAGCTCCACTGTTGGTGGACTGGAAACTACGGTTAGCTTAGATAGAGGCAAAACTTATACTTGGACAGTGACCTCTAAAAATGAATTTGGCGATACGGAAAGTGATACGTATTCTTTTACTACCCCTGGTTTAGCCGAAGGCAATTATGCTCCTTATGCCGCAGAAATTACTACAGAGTTTAATACTTCAGCGCAGTTGTTAGCAATTAAATGGGTTGGAACTGATGAAGACAATGACCTTTTAACCTACGACGTAATTATAACCGAAAATGAATCAGTACTATTTGAAGAGACTGATTTAGAAGACACTAGCATATCTGGAATTGAATATATTTCTGGTACCGAATATTATATTAAAATTATTTCTAAAGATAGTACGGGTAGTTTTTCAGTTTCTGAAGTAACTGTTAATTCACCTGAATAGTTTTCGAATTAAAAAAAAGAGCTCTGATAATGAAATCAGAGCTCTTATAGCATACATTTAAAACTTGTTTAAAACGACACAGCAACCTTACCTCTTAAGTAAAAAGGAGTTCCGGGAGTAAAGTGAATTTCCTCGACGGATGCAGTTTCATTAAATATTCTGCTTTCGGTAGCAAACTGTGTTTCGTTCCACTCGGTATCAAATAGGTTTTCTACGATTAAACCGATTGTCCAGTTTTTAATTTCATAATTCAGGTTTAGATCAGTTACAAAATATCCTTCAGCAACAATACTATTAACTTCATTTGCCGCTCTATCACCCAAATATCTATAGTTTAAATTACCGGAAAAATTGCCTAAATCGGTAATTAATAGTCCGCCTACTGCCGTAAAATCTGGTGCAAGGGGAATATAATCTTCGCCATCTGGTTCTTCTGTACTTCTAGCATATGTATAGTTTACATCACTATAAAAGTATAACCAATCTAACATCTGATAACGCGCACCAACTTCTACACCAACTCTTCTGGTTTTTCCACTAGGCTCTACAATACCTGCATCACCCACGTAAACGAATTCTTGATCTAAAAGCAAACCCCATAATGTTGCATTTAAAACCATCTTATCCGTTGGTTTAATTATGGTACCTAAATCTAACCCATATGCTTTTGGTAATATTTCCTGACCTTCATTTGCCGTTACAACACGGGCATCGTTAGAATGAAATCCTAATCCGGTTTTCAAAAACATTTGCCAGTTTCGGTTGAAAGTATAAATCGTATTTAACTTGGGGCTCACTATTGCTTTACTTTCGCTTTTATTGTCATAAGCCTCGCTCAATTTATTTTCATAATCAAATTTGAAATAGTCTAATCGTACCGACGGATTAAAAGTCCAGTTTCCAGTTGTATACTCGCCATTAATAAAGCTGTAGATATTTGTTTCATCAATATCACCAAAAGCGTATTGCTCTAGAATAGTTTTTCTGTTTAAAGTATGTGCCAAAGAAACATCATCAACATTATCATGCCTAAACCCTAAACCTGCAGAGTATTTAAATCGATCATCTGTACCTACTGCAATATTTATTTGTTCAAAAATAGTTTCAGCACCCATAATAGTCCTGTCTTCATACTGGCGAATTTGGTCGCCGTTAATAGGGTCTTCTAAAAAGAACGTGAAGTTTGAAAATAACTCAAAATCGTACTTGCTTACGAAAGCACGTGTCTTTAAAAATTGATCTTCACCTAAGAATTTGGTATGATTCAACATTAAATTAGTTCTACTTGTTTGGCCTCCCTCAGTATCATCTATGGCTCCAAACCTACCTATTATTCCTTGATCGATAGCGCGTTGTGGAATTTGACCAGATGCATCCCATTTACTTTGAAAATGTGAAGCGGTTAATGTCAGTTCCTCTTTACCTATATCTTTATAATGATAACGACCTAGAATATTTATACGATTAAAGTTTTGTGGCGAATCAAAAGGACCATCGGTGAGGTAAAGCTCAGAGGCTATATACGCATCACTTTTACTACTTTCTAAAATATTAAAAAGGCCAACAAATCTATTGGTATTGAATTGCCCTGCTTCATAAGACAGCATGCTTTTATCTATACTTTTTTTAAGATTTAAATCAACAAAACCTGCGGTATTGAAATCTCCTTTATCCGCATAATACGGACCTTTTCCAAAATTGATA
>TARA_R110002033_G_scaffold100148_1_pt1 | contig 14263 bp, 16 predicted proteins | sample TARA_R110002033 | Tara Oceans TARA_R110002033 (sample SAMEA4397051) | marine metagenome | biome: Polar Biome; feature: [SRF] surface water layer (ENVO:00010504); material: water (ENVO:00002006), including particulate matter (ENVO:01000060) such as... | depth 5 m
GATTTTATATCTAACTTTTGCTTCCCGGTGATAAACCATAATAAACAACACATAGTACACGAATTAATTCAAAATAATATTGAAACAAGACCACTAATCGCAGGATCTATAGGTAAAAACCCCTTCTGGGAGATGTTTGCAAAGAAAGGCACACTATTACCAACTCCAAATTGCGACTTGATAGACAAATATGGTTTTTATGTACCCAATCATCAAGATCTTTCTATTCAAGATATACAGAGAGTTGTTAATATAATTTGTTCAGATAAATAGGTGTACATATGAAGACAGCTCTTATTACAGGCATTAATGGCCAGGATGGGTCATACTTAGCAGAATTTTTACTAGAAAAAGGCTACGAAGTATGGGGGATTTTAAGGAGACATTCCAACCCTGAAGCTCAAACATCGCGGATTGACCACATCTTTGATAAAATTAATTTAGTATATGGGGACCTAACAGACATATCATCCCTAACGAGTGTTATTAATAAATCAGAACCTGATGAGATCTATAATCTCGCTGCACAGTCCCATGTTAGAATTAGTTTTGATATGCCAATCTTTACTTCTAATGTAACTGCACTAGGAACCCTAAATTTACTAGAGGCATCCCGGCAAATTAACCCTAAAATTAAAATTTACCAGGCATCTTCTAGTGAGATGTTTGGAAACAGTATCGACGATGACGGGTATCAAAGAGAAACTACACCTCTTATCCCTGTTTCACCGTACGGTTGCTCGAAAGTCTTCTCATATAATATTTCAAATAATTATAAAAACAGTTATGATATGTTTATTAGTAACGGAATACTGTTTAATCATGAATCCCCTAGACGAGGATTAAACTTTGTTACAAATAAGGTTGTTAAGGGGGCTGTTGATATAAAAAGAGGTAGAGCAAAGAGCTTACCTCTAGGTACCTTAGAGGCATCCCGGGATTGGGGGCATGCCAAAGACTACGTTGAGGCTATGTGGATGATGTTACAGCACAATAAGCCAGATAATTTTGTATGTTCAACCGGCATCTCACATTCAGTTAGGGATTTAGTCGGGTATGTATTTAACCAGCTTGAAATGAACTATGAGGATTTTGTAACTCAAGATGAAAAGTTTCTAAGGCCTGAAGAGCTCACACACTTAAAGGGGGATTCTACAAAATTAAGATCAACTCTAAACTGGAAGCCAGTCTTTACATTTGAAACGATGATAGATGAAATGGTAGAATACCAGTTAGCAAATACCTAATAGAAGATGAAGATTTCTATAGTTATCCCTGTTTATGAGGCGCATGGCGAGGGGGTGAGGTTGCTACAAAATTGTTTAGATAGTATTTGTGCACAAAATTTTGATAACTTTGAGATCGTGATCCCGGATCATTCTGTTAACGACGACATTAAACAATTTATAACTAAATACAACAATCTAGATATTTTACATTTTTATAATGAACGAGGTCGTGGTAATTCCTCCATCAATATGAACGAAGGTATAAAAAGAGCGTCTGGTGATATTATTAAAATAATGCATTTTGATGATTTATTTTACATTAAAAACGCTTTACAGTTTATACACAATGAATTTAATTCCTCCGACTTAAAATGGGGTGGGGTAGGATTTAATCACTTACAAGGGCACAGCTTTCAAGGGCCCGCCGGGAGCGCACCAATTAACGGGCGCACATTAATACGCAGACCTATGATCCCAATTAAAACGGGTCCAGTTGCTGGTAAGTTAACAGGGTGGGGCTGCCCTAGCATGTCTTTTTTTATAAATGATAAATCAGATCCTATGTATTTTGATGAAAATTTAATATGGATAAACGACCATGAAATGCATATAAGCTTGCTTAAAAAATACGGAGCTCCTATTGTTGTTAAAGACATCTGCGTGACTATACGAATACATGAAAATCAAGTTAGTAAGACAGTATCTAGTACTGAAGAACAAGAATGGGAATATTTTTACAAGAAGCATCCTGAACTTTTTTATCAAACCAAGATTCAGATTTGGTCTTAGACCTACGCTAACGATCCAAATACAAAAAATATGAATGATCTAACAACAATAGCAAATAAGTACCATAACGATAAAGGAACTTCCGGTTGTCCTAATCCACTACATTTTACAACTGTATATGCAGATTACTTTGAAAAAATAAGACCTAATAATCTTAATATTTTAGAAATTGGTCTAGGCAGCGGGTCATCTGTAGTAATGTGGCAAGAATACTTCCCTAATGCGAAAATTAATGTTATGGATATTGATCCAACTTACAACTGTTTTCATGGAGCACAATTTGATCTTAACAGAGTCACTCTCAGTAAAGGAGACCAATCAAATAGAAAACAATTAAAAGCTCTCTGTAATAATAATGATTTATTTGATATTATTATTGATGACGGAGGCCACATGATGAGCCATCAACAGATAAGCTTAGGAGCGCTGTTTCCACACCTTGCCCAAGACGGGTTGTACTTTATCGAAGATTTACATACATCATTTTGGCCACATAATGGTTATTCAAGTTTATATGGGACAGATTTAGATATTAATGAAGATAGATCCAATACGACTATACGAGCAATTGAAAACTATATAAAAACTAAAAAAATGGAAAGTTTATTTCTTGCAAGAGATGAAAATGATTATTTAACAAATAATATTACAGATTGTCGTTTATTTGAATTACCAGAAACAGAGTACGGGCCTAATAGATTAGCACTATTTAAAAAATGAACATATTAATTACTGGAGGCGCTGGGTTTATAGGTACAAAGTTAATTGAAAGACTGCTGCCTAAACATAAAATTTTAGTTATAGATAATTTTATTCATCAAGTACACGGTACTAATCCAAAGGTAGTAGCCGATGTAGAATATATAATTGGTGATATTTGCGATAAAGAAGTTTTAAATAGATGTATTAACTTCAATCCAGAAATTATCTTTCATTTAGCAGCTGAAACCGGGACGGCGCAATCAATGTATGAAATATCTAGATGTATTAACACTAATGTTACTGGAACTGCTGCATTATTAGAAAATTTAAAACACTTTAAAAAACTAACAAAAATTATACTCGCCTCTACACGTGCAGTATACGGGGAGATATCCAATGTATCAGAAACAACCAATAATTTACAACCTGTTTCAATATATGGGCTATCAAAATTATTTCAAGAAAAATTAATTAAATCATTTTCGAACGTCTCGTACGTGATCTTTAGATATCAAAATGTTTACGGCCCAGGGCAAAGCTTAGATAACCCACATACCGGTATTATTAGTATGTTTTTTAAAAAATTACAAAATAATGAAGATATTGAAATATATGACAATGGTGAACTTACCAGAGATTTTATTTATATTGATGATGCGGTTGATGCAACACTTTTAGGTATGAACCCAAATATAAAAAACAAAATATACAATGTAGGTACAGGGGTTGAGACCAAACTTTTGGATATTGCAGAAATTATTAAAGCACAATTAAGTTCAAAAGGTAAAATTAACATCGTTTCCAAGCATAGAGATGGAGATATATTACGGGCAAAAGGCTGTATCAATATAATAAAAGCTGAATTAAGCTGGTCACCGGAAATCGATATAGAAACAGGTATAAAAAATTTAATACAACCTACATACGAATAGATGATTTTACCAGATAAAAATATTCTAATTACAGGCGGCTCTGGCCAGGTAGGGAAGGAACTCCGGCAAATTTTACCGGAGGCAACATACATATCGTCAAACGAATATGACCTTACGACAGAAGAAGGTGTACAGGACCTTTTTATGTTTAGCAATTTTCACACTGTGATACACCTAGCAGCAAAAGTAGGCGGTATAATTGATAACATCAACAACCCGACTGGTTATTATTCAGATAATATATTGATGAATACCTTGATGGTAAATTATGCTGCAGAACATGATGTCAGAAGATTTATAGGAGTACTGAGCACATGTATTTACCCTGATAAGGTAGAATCATACCCAATAGAAGAACATATGCTTCACGAAGGACCACCAACTCCGACAAATTTCTCATACGGTATCTCAAAACGCGCGATGGCGGTTCATATAGACGCTGTTAATAAACAATATAACAAAGACTATTGTTATGTTACACCATGTAACCTATACGGCGTGTATGATAAATTTGATGAAAGAAGCCATTTTGTAGCAGCTTTAGTTAAAAAAGTATATGAAGCAAAAAGAGCTGGATCAGATAAGATTACTTTATTTGGTACAGGCCAGCCTTTAAGACAGTTCATGAACGCAAGAGACCTTGCAACTATTCTGAAAAGAATGGTAGAAGAAGATATAACAGAAAGCTTTAATGTAGCTGGCGCAGATAATTTAAGTATAGATACTATTGCAAAAATAGCATTAAAAGCTTGTGATTGCTCGTATATGGATATTGAATATGATAGTTCAAAGCCTGACGGGCAGTATAGAAAAGATGTATCGACAAAAAAACTTCATTCAATATTTAAAGATTTAAAATTTATAGAGCTTGAAGATGGAATAAAAGAAGTGTATAATAATTTATACAAATAGACCAGAGTTGAATTATATTACGTGGATACTATAATATGTTATGGTAATTGCACAAAGTGTATACGACGGTAAGTTAATTCACGATAGGTTTGCTTACAAGTATTTTCGAAAAGATGTTTCCCCTACAGGTAACATTGTAGCATTTAGAGCTCCAATGTATGTAAAAGAGGAGCTTATTGATCTAGAAGACACTCTTAGTAATGATTATATTCACAGTCAAGATGCAGTTAATTTTTGTTGGGAAATTCCCAACCTATGTCCATTAGGCGCTGTTTCATTTCAAAGACTCTTTAACACCGCGACAGCTAATATTTTATCAAATATTATTAGCAAAAGCATTATTGTTGATGGAGACGATCTTATGGTGCAAGACGAATTTATTGGTAACGACGATAAGGTTCGAAAAGAGGGTAAGGTTAGTGTGTCTATTACCTACTCCAAAGAAGATATTGCTCTAGGTCATACAGGTATTAATATTGTAGCAGGTAAAAAAGCTCCCTCGTTCGCATATTCATCCAACATAAACGATAAGCAGGTTGATCATTTTATTAAAACTGTGGTAAATTACTTTAATGCAGAAGTAATAGATCAGTTTGTTGCTACTACAAAAATTGCAGTCTAACAAATGGAAATAATATATAATGATGTTGCAGAATATTTTTGTGAATGGAAGTATTTACAGGAAGTTATAAAACATTTAGAACCTAATCTTTCTGATAAGTATGTATTACATGTAGCATGCCTTAGTGTAGAATGTGAGAATTATAAAAACGTAAAGTTTGTTAAAGGTAAAAAAAATATTATTATAGGCACATCTGACGAGTATATGAAAGATATACACGCTCCGTATATTGAAAATTCAATAGCTATTTTTAAACAATATCTCTTACCAGGCCAAGAAACTGGCAACGTATATTCATTCCCTCTCGGGTATAACAAAAAACACATTTCTCTTGAAAATAAGCCCCTAGCACAGAGAAGTATAGATGCCTTCTTCTCTGGTCATATGTCTTCAGCAAACAGACACAGCAGCATGACACCTGTAATAAGCTATTTTAAAAACCTACCGAAACAGCAAAGGCCAAAGCTCGAAATTAATGTTTCTAGCGGATTCAACAGAGGTCTTGCAGGGCCCTTATACTCCGAGAAATTACACAATAGTAAAATTGCCATTTGTCCTCATGGTAATGCTAGTGTTGAAACTTTTAGGTTTTATGAAGCTATGCGAAGCGGGTGTGTAGTTGTTACCCCTCTTTTACCAGCTACAGAAATTTATAAAAACAGTAACGTTATTCAAGTTAAAAATTGGCATGAAAATGCAGGCCCGGTAATTATGGATTTATTAAAAGATCAGAATAAATTAACAGAGATAAAGGATAGTATTCAGGAAAACTGGAATAGCACTCTTTGTGCGCGGGCCGCTGCCCGCCGTATTTTAGACAAGCTACACCTACCAACAAATAAATAATGAACTTTTTTCAGCTCCAAAACAAACTTTTTTACTCTAAAAAAACCGAAGCGGGGGAACTCGATACAGAGGGAGAACAAGCGTTTGTCCCATTCCTGTTTAATAGATGGTTATCATTTTATAACAACGATATGTGCGTATTTGTTAATGAAACTATAAACAGGTTTAGTACTATTTTTGAAGACAAACAACAAACTTATAAGTTATACTATAATCTGATCCCCCGTTTAAAGTGGAAAAAAATAACTTATATAAAGAAGAAAAAGAAAGAAGAGGGAGAAGAAGATTTTAATCTTATAGCTAAGAATAAAAATATTTCTGTAAGAGAATTAAAAATGTATATAAAAGATTATGAGTAAAGTTTTAGTAACCGGAGGTTGCGGTTTTATAGGTTCGAGTCTAGTAGATAAACTAGTGGAATTATATGATGAGGTATGGGTGATTGATAACTTATCGAGCGAATCAAACGAAAAATTTTACTATAACAAAAAAGCAAAGTATTTTTATGATGATATTTGCGATTATGAAAACACATATAATCTATACTTTGGAGTAGATATAGTATTTCATTTAGCGGCTGAGTCTAGAATACAACCAACTTTAGAAAATCCTATATTAGCGGCTAATACAAATACTGTTGGTACTTGTACAGTTCTTCAATGCGCGAAAGAAGCCAGTGTTACTCGAGTTATATATAGTTCAACATCCTCAGGCTACGGCCTTTTAAACAAAATGCCTCTAAAAGAAGGCATGCCCGATGACTGTTTAAACCCCTATTCGGTAACCAAAGTCGCCGGCGAAAAATTATGTAAGATGTATACAGATCTCTTTAATTTAGAAACCGTTACATTTAGATATTTTAACGTATATGGAGAGAGACACCCGATAAAAGGCCAGTATGCGCCGGTAGTAGGAATCTTTATTAGACAAAAAGATAATAACGAAGACCTAACTATAGTAGGAGACGGATTGAAGACACGTGATTTTACACATGTAGCAGATATTGTAAGAGCAAACATATTGGCGGCAGATTTAACCAATAAAAAACCTGTAGGTGAGGTAATTAATTTAGGTTCCGGCACCAATAATAGTATTCTAGAAATAGCTAAAATGATAAGCGACAAATATGTTTTTATACCAGATCGGCTCGGCGAAGCGCAAGATACACTAGCTAATATAGATAAAGCTAAAAAACTACTTGGTTGGATTCCAACTATAACGGTACGAGATTGGATAAAAGGAACTAACTAGTTAAATAGAGTTATGGCACTAGCAAGTATTGATAATTTGGCTCCAACGAGAAGTTTAATTGACTTAACGACACCCGGGTCAGGGGACTTCGGTTTAGAGGAATATGATTTAACTTTTCTCTTTGATGATATTCTTTTAATAGAGTATGTTGATTTATCTGAAGATGGTAACGTAGGAGATACAATTGAAAGACACGGAATTCTTATACCAACAAACTCTCTTACAAGAGCATGGAGAAAGGGGAAGGTCATTCTCGCCGGACCAGATGCTAAATACGCTAAAGAAGGAGATATTGTATTATTTCCTAATAACATGGGCGTTACTATCTCCGGAGTCACTATCGCTAATAAGAGTGAAGTAGGAAGAGGCATCTTTCTAAACGAAGAAAGGCTATTTGGTATATGTAAGAAAAAAGATGATAATACAAAAAGCAGCTCTTGATTCCCTCCTATTGGATAATGTATGTGAGATAAGATTCGCTCGTAGAATAATTAAACCTGGTCAAGCTGCTACGAGAAAAATGCTTTGCACCAAATCATTATCTCTACTAAATTCTGTAAACGGTAGAATTTCACTTAATTACTTTCCACCTAAAGGTCCTCCGAAAGCATATCTTGGACCTGACCATTTAGCTGTTGCATGGGATATATTAATGCAAAATTATAGAAACATTAATATGACCCAATGCGACTTAATCCAGGAAATACCAGCTAATGATGATTTTTGGGTCTATTTTAATGAAAATATTTATCCAATGTCGGCAGAACAAAAATCTAATTTTATGAACTCATGAATATAAGCTTAGAGAAAGTAACAGATTTTTTAAAGCCGTTTTTATTAAAGAATATTATAATAAAAACGGATAAAAAGGTACTTAAACGAGGAAGATTAAAGATTTTTCAAGTAAAGCAATATTATATTAATCTTACTTTAGAATATAACGACTCAAATAAATCCTACGAAATACCATACCCTTACACAACGTCTTATGATGACGATGTTGGAATCTTAAACTATCATTTAAGCTCTTTTATACCTAACCGGCAAATGAATAAAGTAAAATGTCTGGATAGTTCGTCTAAATCTAAACTATATGACAACTTGGTATATATATTGACTTCTGAAGATGGTGTTATATAATTAAGTGTGATTGGCGGGTTGCTAAATAGTTTTCCAGGTGGTTATACTCCAAATTCTTCTCAAGTAAAGCTCTTAAAAAATATAGATCAAGCTTTCGAAGATGGTTATAAATTTGCGGTGTGTAATGCACCTACAGGGTCAGGTAAGAGTTTTATATCAAAAACACTTGCCAATGCATCTAGAGAACCAACGCAAAATTTTAAAGATCTAATAACATCTTATATTGCATTTAAAATGGACCAAACAGGTTCCTATATACATGAACAAGAATGTGTAGATGAATTATCTACAGGAGCTTTTGCACTTACAATAACTAAAGCTTTACAAGATCAATATAAAAGCTTATTTAAAGATACAACTATACTTAAAGGTAAAAGTAACTATATTAGTACAATTGACTCAAATATCGATGTTGAGCTAGAATCCCTAATTATGCCTAAAAATATATTAGAAGATCATAGAAGAAGTCACAAATGCCCGTATCATAATGATCGCAGAGATGCTCTAACAAATAAATTTGCGGCCTTAAATTATAATATGTTTTTTTCTCTACCCAACCACGTAAAGAAAAGGCAGTACCTAATCTGCGATGAAGCTGCAGAACTAGAAGACCAATTAGTAAAAGAATTTTCATGTAATATTAATTTTGAAATGCTAAATAGAATGGATATATTAGTAAGACCTTTCTATTCTAAAAATGATGCAAACGTTATAAAGTGGATTAGCAATTTATTAATAGATCTAAGTGATAAAATAGATGAATTACGTCACATTATTAGTAGTAACACTAATAATAAAAAATTTCTAATTGAGACAAGAAAACAACTAATAGGTATACGTAATCTACATTCTAAACTTTCTTTAATTATAGAAACCTGGAATGAAAGTGAATATCTCTTTGAAACAAATAAAGACGGTATTACATTTATGCCTTTAAAAGTAAATAAACTTTCTAATCACCTGTTTAAATATGCTGATAAAGTAATTTTGATGTCAGCTACTATTATTGACCCGGAAAGTTTTTGTAAGAGTTTAGGTATAGATAAGTTTAAATATGTTGAAGCTGAATCTTCTTTTAACTCAGACAGTGCTCCTATTTTTTGTAATACAAAAGTTAAGCTAAACTATCATAACTTAAAGCGTAGTTTACCTAAAGTAGTAGATCAAATAAAACAAATTTGTGAATTTCATAAAAAAGATAAAGGCATTATTCATACACATAACAACACCATTACATCATTTTTGTCGAAAAAGCTAACGGATTCACGCTTCTTAATTAGAGAGCCTGGTGTACGTAATGAAGTCATTTTAGAACAACATTTGGAAAATAATGACCCAACAGTACTAATATCACCCTCTTTGTCACGCGGAGTCGATTTAAAAGACAACCTAGCTAGATTTCAAATTATTGTAAAGGCACCCTATTTACCGACAAAGGATAAGCGCATTGAAAAATTAATGAACGATGATTTTAACTGGTATGTTAATAAGATGTTATGCTCAGTAATTCAATCATGTGGAAGAGGTGTTAGATCGAAAGAAGACTATTGTACAACCTATATATTAGACGGTGCTATTGTGGAAAGCGTGGTAAATAACAAGCATAAGCTACCGAAATATTTCATCGATAGGTTTTTGTAATAAATATATAAGTACGAATGAAGAACCGAGCATTTCATTTTGAAATTAAGAACCTTCTTACGCAGTTTGTAGCAGCGTTTGACGATGTTGTTATTAGCAGATATAATAAAAATAGAGAAGCTAGACAAAATATCGAGGTACGTTATGTGTTTGCGCCCAAACACCGCGTAATGTATGATATAATTAATAAGGCTCAAAACTTAACTCTTCCGGTAGTAGCCATAAATCTTACCGGTGTCTCTAGAGATAATGACAGAGTATTTAATAAGCTAGCTGCAGCCTATATTCCAGCTCAAGAAAAAGATGCATCAAAAGTATCGTCTAAATTTTTGATGCCAGTCCCGGTAAATTTAGAAGTGAGTATGTCTATACTTGCAAGATATATGAGCGATATAGATCAAATTATATCGAACTTTGTTCCATATAATAACCCTTATATTATTCTTTCATGGAAAGTTCCTGCTGAATTTGGAACTGAATACGATCAAGAGATAAGAAGTGAAGTTTTATGGGATGGAAGTCTATCCTATAATACACCGACAGAAACAACTTATAGTGATCAGTTTAGAGTTACTGTTGATACAACGTTTACAATTAAAGGTTGGCTGTTTCCGGAGAAAAAGGACACTAGTGGAAACATTTATAAAATAGATAGTAATTTTGTTCCTGTGGACTTGGCTGACAGAATATATTCACCTCTAGACAAAACACATGTAGAAGATAATTTATCTTACCAGCAACGAGGATACGCAGGGTTATCCAGTTATAGTACAACGGCAGCGCTATGCTCAGAAACAGTAACAGTATCAGGTATCCCAGATATTACTAATTTATATTACTCTACCACAGGTACTCTTTTTCCTATTTTAGCAAAACCGGAAGAAAGTACTATAACAAACATTGTTTCCAGTAGATCTAATACATTTTTTATTTACGGAAAAGCATTTGATACAAATTTAAACTTTTATTTAAGTTCAACCACAATGAGCGACAGTTCAACCACCGGTGGTGATTGGTTTACAAATTTTCAAAAAATTACATCAGCTAAAATGGATACAATTAGCGGATTTAAGTTAGATAGTTCAATGTATGTGGTTTCTAATGATAATATAGCAAGTATAACATTACCTGTATCTACTTTAAGCGCCTCACCTGGTAACTTCAATTTTGTAATGGCTAACGAAGCTGGGTGGGCAAGTACGTATGAAGCCACTAGCTCTATCCTTAACTCAACATAAATATATATAAGATGCCAGGCTCCGGATCATCAACAAGTTCAAATCAGAATCCATCACATGTAACTAATGATGGACGTGCTTCTACTTTTGGTAGAAATTTAATACAATATATTCAAAACAGATTACCTTACGCTGCAACGGGAGAGTCTGAGAGTGATGTTCTGAATCCGAAGTATAAATTCTTCCAGAAAACAGGTATGAAAAGAGCGGAAGCTTTAGCTAAAGCATCTGTTTCTTCTTCTAATCCATATAATAATATACCTATTGGTGATTTTGCAAAAGACACGTCTTTTGCCGACGTCATGTATGCAAACATACAAGATGATAAAGCCGGGAGACTAAGAGATTATAGAATAATGGCTGCTTATTCTGAAGTAGCTGATGCTTTAGATGAGATCTGTGATGAAACAATTAACCCAGACGATACCGGGTGGATTACAAAATTACAATTAAGAGATATAGATTTAACAGTTGATGAAAAGGAGGAATTAGATAAACAATTCAATAGATATGTAGAGTATTTTGATTTAAAAAACAGAGGCTGGCAGTATTTTCGTCAATTACTAGTCGAAGGTGAGCTCTTCTTTGAGCTCATTATTCATGATGGTTATCTTAAGGATGGGACCCTTGGAGTAATTAACTTACCTGCTGAAATCATTGATCCTGTATACAACAACATACAAAACATGCTGGTTAAGGGGTTTATATACCGTAAGCCAATTTTTAGCCCTGATCACCCAAATAAGATAGAAAAAATAGAATTTATTCCAATGGATCAAAGCCAGATTGTTTACGTAAACTCTGGTGTTTATAATGAAACAAAGAATTTTGTTATACCTTTCTTAGAAAACGGAAGAAGGCCATACCGACAATTATCGCTAATTGAGGATGCAATTGTAATCTACAGATTAGTTAGAGCACCCGAGCGATTAGTTTTCAACGTAGATGTTGGTAATATGCCGCCCCCGAAAGCAGAGGCATATTTAAGAAAACTTATTTCAAACTACTGGTCTAGAAAAACATTTGATATAGATCAAAATGATGTAGTTAAGAAGTTTAATCCACAGTCAATGCTCGATGCTTTTTGGTTCGCGAAGAGGCAAGGATCTGAAGGGACTTCAGTAGATCAAATGGCTGGAGGAGCAAATCTTGGTGAATTATCTGATTTAATGTATTTTATTAAGAAGCTTTATAGGGCTCTTAAAGTACCTTCTATGCGGTTGGATCCAGCTGACAATGCATCTACAGATGGATCAACAATTTTACGTGAAGAATTAAAGTTTGCTAGGTTTGTAATGAGGCAACAACAGCGTTTTGCTGCTGGTCTTAAAAAGGGATTTATAACCCATCTTACCTTTATGGGGTTATTTGAGAAGTTCGAATTAAATGACCAGAATATTGAAATTGATTTTAACCCCCCGACAAATTTTTACGAGTTAAGAGAAAATCAAAGACTTGAGATGAAAGCTGGTAATTATGGTACCTTGGCATCAGATGAATTCGTTTCCCCTACTTATGCGCAGAAAAAGTATCTCGGTTGGAAAGATAGAGATATATTAGCTAATAGAGAATTCTTAAGAAAAGATGCTGAACTACAATGGGAGTTAGCACAAATTATCGCCGCTGGCCCGGCATGGAAAGAGCAAGCATTGGCTGGTGAGTTAGTAGAGGGTGAAGCTGCTGTAGGAGGCGAAGGAGCTGGAGTAGGTGGCGGTGGTGGAGAAATCCCAGAATTCGGCGGTGGTGAAGCTGATGTCGGCGCGCCTGAGCCTGAAGAATTCGCAGAAACGGAAGTTGCCGTAGAAGAAGAGCCTGTAGTTTAATTAACTAGTTGATGTATTTGAACTAAAGAACTGTGTTCTATATCTTATAATCGAAGTACCTGTAGAAGTTTTAGCTGATACTTGATCTACATTAGTTAAACCTCTAAAAGTAAAAGTTTCACCAGCTGAAAGAGCCCACCTATATTCGTCTTCAGGAACACCATTAGTGAATAATTCAGCTCTATCATATATATACATTAGTGTACCGCCTGCGTTATATATAATAGCTTCTGAACATGGAAAGCCGCCGGCGGCGCCCCCTGATAACTTTATTAAGCTAGTAGTTACGCCTTGCTCGAAGCTACGACACTGATTTCTGTTAAAATATTGCGTCCCTGCATTTGATGTTGGTGGTAATGCCATATTATTATTTAGTCTGAATAAATAATTTTATGGCACTCGCATGCACAATTAAGCCTCTTTCCGCATTCTTATCAACCAACTTAAACAGTAAGATACAAACTTATGATAATTTAGGTGATAGAATTAAACGAGCCTTAGGTTATCCTTTAATAAGTCTAGAAATTCATACCGATCAATTAAGACAAAATATTCAAATTGCTGTTGAATATTTTACTAAGTTCGCCGGGTTTACACAAGAATATTTGATATTTGATTCTGATATGTATGAATCCAGAAAAGGTATTAGATTAGATTTACTCTACACTGTAGCAAATCAGAACCTAAATGCAACAGCTGTTGCAACAGGAGTAAACCCTATAGGCCCGGGCCCACAATCTCTTAGATCATACTCTCCGATGAGTAAGGGTCAGGCTTCAGTGTATGTAGCTACATCAACCCTCAGTGCTTCATATTTTACAACACAATCTGCTCTTTCAACTACTTTTGCGTATCAAACCAGTGGCTTAGAACCGGGATTAAGTAGGTACCAAGTTATTAACCAAACAACCTTTAATATAATTACCAGTTGGGGTGTTAATAAATGGGGCACAGGGGGTGCTACTACACCGAGTGGTAACGCAGCCACCTTCTTAAGTGCAGGTGAATTTGGTACATTTAAGGAAACTACACCGACAACAATTACGTTTGAAGGGTCAGCAACAGATGCATCCTACTATCAAAATGTTTTTGATTATGATATAATGGATTATAGGAAAGTTGTTGATGTTACAGACTT
>TARA_R110002033_G_scaffold33214_5_pt1 | contig 14260 bp, 13 predicted proteins | sample TARA_R110002033 | Tara Oceans TARA_R110002033 (sample SAMEA4397051) | marine metagenome | biome: Polar Biome; feature: [SRF] surface water layer (ENVO:00010504); material: water (ENVO:00002006), including particulate matter (ENVO:01000060) such as... | depth 5 m
TTTTTAAAGATGCTTATTCCTTTCATTGTCGTAATACCGGGTATTGCAGCTTATGTAATGGTAAACGATCCCGCTATTATGGCGCGATTAGGTGCTGCAGCTTCAGACAATTTACCAGGTCTTGGTACTGCTGATAGAGCCTATCCTTGGCTGTTACATTTCTTGCCTGCAGGTTTAAAAGGGTTGGCATTTGCTGCCTTGGCTGCTGCTATTGTTTCTTCTTTGGCTTCGATGTTAAATTCGACATCGACCATTTTTACCATGGATATTTACAAACAGTATATTAATAAAAATGCCGACGATAAAACGACAGTTAATGTAGGACGTCTTTCAGGAGGAGTTGCGTTATTAATAGCAGTAGTCATGGCACCACTTTTAGGTGGAATTGATCAGGCATTTCAATTTATACAAGAATATACAGGTGTAGTAAGTCCTGGTATTCTGGCCGTATTCATATTAGGATTGTTTTGGAAAAAAACTACTAATAAAGCAGCCATTTGGGGTGCTTTAGTCTCTATTCCTGTTGCTATGTTTTTTAAAGTAGGACCTAAGTCGTGGGCTGCAGGATCTAGTATCGAGTCCTTCTTTCCAACATTGCCTTGGATGGATCAAATGGGTTATACAGCTATTTTGACTATGCTATTGATTATTGCGATTAGTTTGTTCCAAAATAAGGGAGAAAATGATTCCAAAGGTATTCCATTGACAAAAGGCTTATTCAAAACAAGTCCTCTCTTTAATATATGTTCATTTGCAATAATGATATTATTAGTAGTGGTTTATGCCGTTTTCTGGAAGTAGAATTTAATGATAAAACTTAAAAATGTGAGATTGAAGCAATTCAGTCTCACATTTTTTTTACATAACATTATTTTATGCAGTTACTTTTTATTTTATGGGCTACTTCTTACAATACTTTGATTCGTGAAAAATCAGTACCACTAGTTAATTATTCCCAACGAACCTACTCTACTATACCTATCAAAAACATCTATACTATTAAGAGCGATTTCAACATGTTAGGCATATTCAACTTAACTTTTGTTAACTATAAAATTCCCTCTATGGGTTTCCAGCTCGTAACTCTACAAACATAAAATCATTACTGATCATGGAACCAATCAGATTTCTTCTACAGACAGGTATATATATATAATAGTAGCCAATTTTTTTGTTAGCAACTTACCTAATTAATAAATCAAATACCATAATGATTATATTTTTCTAGAGCGAGGAAAAAGAGTGAAGAAAAGTAAATAATACGAGATAAACCAATTTAAACTAAAAAAAAATACACTACCTAATAATCAGAACTTTACAAAGTATTAAAAGTGAAATTTCAATTTTCACAACCCTGAGGTCACGAGTTCAATTCTCGTTCTCGCTACTTGAAATCAACCCTTAAACAGCAATTGTTTAAGGGTTTTTTATTGACATAATATTAAGTCATTATATTCTAATAACAGCGCAGAAAATTTATATTCATAACTAAAATCTAGAGTTCATTCGCCGCAGCGAACTCACTACTTGAAATCACCCCTTAAACATTAATTGTTTAAGGGTCTTTTATTGACATAATATTAAGTCATTATATACTAATAACAGCGCAGAAAATTTATATTCATAACTAAAATCTAGAGTTCATTCGCAGCGGCGAACTTGCTACTTGAATTCACCCCTTAAGTAGTAATTGTTAAAGGATTTTTTACTAATTAAAATTTTTAAAAATCATGCAAAATTATGTTTTGTTGTAGCTCTTCTATAATATCTTCGAGAATTTACAAAATAGAAAACTTTTTTTAGCACAGGGAGATTTCAGCAAAGCTTTCGTTAAATATTTACAATTAAGATAAAAAGCACATTGTAAAAGGAGTAAACAAAGAATGTGACTAAATCTTTCCTCAATAGCATAAAACGATTTTAACCATATTCTGGTGCTCGATTACATCAAGCACCTACTTATCTTTTGACAACCATATTAAGCGTTTGCAACGCCACTGACGTTATCGTGATTCGATTATTTATTTTATTTTCAGGAAATTTTTTTCCTTCTAGGCTGTGGATTGCATATTTACTACTGAAATTTAGAAATAGTACGTACTACGTCTAAATTAAAACCTAAGCGTTTTGCTCAAATGCATACGTAATTTGTATAAAAATTAACTATTCAGTAGTATATCGATACCTATATTTATTTGACGTAAAGTCAAAATTTTATACTTTTGGTAAAGAGCCATTTTGTTAAAAAGAAATGTTCTTTAAAACATTTCCAAAACCCTATTTAAAATTACTGCATTATGATAGTTGCTTCACATCAAAAAGGTTGGAAAATTATTAACCAACGTTCCCACGGACTCCTCGCTGCTATGTTAGCCTACCAATATGATATTGATTTGCCCAATGATATTATTGTACCAACGCTTATTACCATTGCAGAACACGACGACGGTATTGCCGAAACCAAAGAAAATAAAAACCTTACCGACGCTGGTGCTCCAAAACATTTTTTAGCACCAGGCGGTTCAAAAAAAACAGACTTAAAGCAGCATTATAATGTAATGGAAATTGCGACTTCCAAAAGTCAACTGAATGCACTACTGACATCAATGCACATGAACTTTATTTTCAGCGGTAAAAAACCAGGCGATGATAAAGAATTGGACACTTTCCTAAAAGACCAAGCTAAAAACCGCAAGCTTATCCTGAACCATTTGGAAATTGACCAAGAATATGCCGAACGTTTGTATCGTTTTGTAGAATGGTGCGACGCCTTTTCGCTTCTTATTTGTATGGACAAAATCCAACCCGAAGGGCGAAAGATGGAAATCTCCGAAAATCCGGATGGTATCCTAAATCAAACTTTTTACAAATCCGAAAACGTCATTTCAGTCGAACCATGGCCTTTTAAAACAAAAACTTTTAAAGTGTTCTATGAATATAAAATCATAGAACAGTTAGAATTCAAATCCATTGAAGAATTTGATGCCGTCTGCTCAAATACGAAAGTACGTCGACAAGAGTTTGTGCTCTCGAAATAACTAGCACTCGTCCTCGTTTACCAGCTCTTTAAAGTGTGAACCCACTGCTCTTCGATTGTCTCTGACCTCGAAGCCCTTTGATTGTTACGCTACAATAAATTCTCTCCTCCAGCTCACTGAGCTAAATTAGAAAGCTGTGAAGTTGGAGACATTCAAATCGGCGCAAATTTGCGCAATAGTAATTAACAGACCTTTTTGAAATTCTAGTTCATAATCACCACTTCTCTTTAATAAAAAGTTTAATTATATCTGTCAATACACTAGATATGCAAGTAAAACCCACAGTACTAGTTAAGCAACATTTTTAAAAACATTTAGGATACTGAAAAAAATTTGATTAAAGAACACACAGTCTCCTCTGTGCTAAACATGATCAAGCAAAAGAAAATTGCTTACGAGAAGTACACATGTATACTATTTGTACTAGCCAATATCAATTTGAAACTTAACATTGAGTTTTTAAAGAGAATAGTGCAAAATAAAAAATACCTCAGTATTGAGACATTTTTTAGAAATATATAATATGTTTTATTTTTTTACACGCACACTCCATTCAAAATCCATTTCAGATACTTGAATACCTTCTTCATTGAGTCCTATTGACTTCATCCAAAATGTTTGCCCCTCGCCTGTTGCAATAGTTTCTTTAATCGCAGCTTCAATAAGATGCCCGTCCTTGCAAATAAAATTAATTCTTCCAGTTGCTTTTTTCGAAAAGTTTCCCTTATTATTAGCTACAAGCATTGAAATCTTGCGACCACTTTTTTGAATTTGGTACATAACAAGCGCACCTGTAGTTAATTCAGCTGCCATCGCTTGAACTGCAAAGTACATCGAGTTAAAGGGATTTTGATTGATCCAACGATGTTTTACAGATACCACGCATTTGCTTTCATTTATCTCCTTTACTCTCACTCCTGAGATATAAGCTGATGGTAATTTAAATAGTAGAAATTTATTGAGTTTTGAGGCTGTAAGAATCATTATCGTTGGTTTTTTTGCTAATCTACAAAAAAATACTATGCGTACATATAATTTTTTAATGTTAAATAAATGTTAACATATGGTACTATGCGATACAAGATACTGTCTTTTAACCATATATTTGCATAAGAGATTACCGTACACTATTAATTTATATAATTACTCGGAGTTTCAATCATCAATCAACTTTTAATCAATCAAAATCAAATCATTATGGTACTGCAGTCAGAAAAGAATACCGCAACTTTTATCCATCTAAGTTTATTAACTAAATATTTTATCCCTTTTGGTAATTACTTATTTCCCATTATACTTTGGAATCTAAAAAAAGACAAGTCTGAGTACATAGACCAAAATGCAAAGCAAGCATTAAATTATCAATTGAGTTTGCTCCTTTATGTAGTGATTCTACTTATGATTGCTGTTCCTTGCATCCTTGCTACAGTTTTCAACAATATTGCTTTTAATACCCTAGTTACTGATCATGCTTTAAATATTACTAGGTTTGACTTTTCAGGGAATATTGGTTTAATTACCACTGGATTTATTGCCTTGTTTTTAATTGCGATGATAAAAATTACTGAGTTCTTTTTTATTATTTACGCCGCAGTAAAAACTTCTAACTTAGAAAATTTTAAATACCCACTGACTATACCTTTCATAAAATAATAAAAGAAGCCTAATAAATACCACTAATCATCAAATCAATCAAAGAATGAACAGTTTAATCCAAAAACAAAGAAAAAATTATGAACATTGAAAACACAAAAGCCCAAATGCGCAAAGGTGTTCTTGAGTTTTGCATCTTATCTGTATTAAAAGAAAAAGACGCTTATACATCAGAAATATTAGACACTTTAAAAAACGCAAAATTATTAGTAGTTGAGGGAACCATATACCCACTATTAACTCGATTAAAAAATGATGGATTACTCAGCTATCGCTGGGAAGAATCAACTTCAGGACCACCTAGAAAATACTATGGTCTTACAGAAGTAGGTCAGACATTTTTAACAGAACTAAGTGGCACCTGGACAGAACTATCCGATGCTGTAAATTTAATAACCAACCAAAAGAAATAGCCATGAACAAGACAGTAAATATAAATTTAGGAGGAATGTTTTTTCATATAGATGAAGATGCTTATCAAAAACTGAGTCGTTACTTCGACGCTATAAAAAGTTCGTTATCAAATTCGTCTGGTAAGGACGAAATTATCAAAGATATCGAGATGCGTGTGTGTGAATTATTAACTGAAAAACAAATCAATCCTAATCAAGTTGTAAGCGTTAAAGATGTTGATGAAGTCATTGCCGTAATGGGACAGCCTGAGGATTATATCATTGAAGATGATAGCAGCTCACAGCAAAATTTTAATCAAGAAAGTTACTCTTCAACTTCAAAATCTAGAAAACTTTATCGTGATACAGATGGTGGAATGATTGGTGGTGTATTGGCTGGTCTAGGACATTATTTTGGAATCGATAAAGTTTGGTTGCGTGTGATCGTGTTGTTACTCGTTTTTGCTTTTGGTACTGGAATTCTAGCTTACTTAATATTATGGGTAGTAATGCCTGAAGCGAGAACAACTTCTGAAAAATTAGAAATGCACGGTGAGCCTGTTAATATTTCGAACATCGAAAAAAAAGTTAGAGAAGAATTTGACAATGTTTCTGATAAATTCAAAAACGTAGATTACGATAAATATGGAAATCAATTTAAGTCAGGAGCCAATAAAATAGGAAGTACTTTCAGTGATATTTTAATGACCGTATTTAATGTTTTCGCTAAGTTCATGGGCGTGATATTAATAATCTCTGGAATTGCTTTGATTGTAGTATTCTTGATTGGAGTATTAACTCTTGGGTCCACACACTTTAATGATTTTCCTTTTCACCAATTTATCGAAACCGGAAATTTTACTGACTACCCTATTTGGGTTTTTGGATTAGCATTTTTTCTAGCAGTTGCTATTCCAGCATTTTTCTTGATTTTATTAGGTTTTAAATTAGTTTCTCCCAACTTAAAATCTATCGGGAACATCGCTAAATATTCTTTATTGGCTTTATGGATCATCGCTATCGCTTTGCTTATTTCGATAGGAATCAATCAAGCTTCAGCTTTTGCAAACGATGGTAGAGTGGTAAAAAAACAAAACATAGCATTACAAAGCATCGACACTTTAAAAATTAAATTTATTCACAACGATTACTATGCTAAAAATGTAAACGATAGAAGAGAATTTCGAATTACGCAAGACTCTTTAGGCAACGATGTGATTTATTCGAATGAAGTTCGTTTTAGAATCGAAAGCACTGATAGTAAAATAGCTTATGTACAAATAGAAAAGGAAGCTAAAGGAAAATCATTATCTGAAGCTAAGAAAAGAGCCAACCAAATAAGATACAAATACCAATTAATAGGAAATCAACTTATTTTTGACAACTATCTGCTTACTGATATTTCGAACAAATTTAGAGATCAAGAAATCGAAATCACTTTATTTTTACCAGTGGGAACCGTTTTTCAAGTTGATAAAAGCGCAAAAAACTACGACAGATCAAATGACGATTTTTTTGATCTTAATGAAAGTTCCGATAGATATACTTATAAGGTTTTGAATTCGAAAGTCCAGTGTCTTGACTGCCCAGCAGATGACTACGACAATGAAGATGAAGACACTGATGTTGATGTGGACGGTGAAGTTGACATAAAATTAAATGAAGGAGGAAATAATAGTATTTCAATCAATAGAAACGGAATTACAATTAACAACGACACCATCGTAAAGTCCACTACAACAGAACACGAATTGAGAATAAATAAAGACGGAATAATTATTAAAACCAAATAACCATGCTGAAATTTATAACCATTATTACCAAATTTATTCTAGTCACACTCGCTGCATTACTAGTAACATCTTGCAACTATTCTGTAAATATGAACGCTGTCAAAGGAAGCGGGAATGTTACTACAGAGATACGTAAAGTTGACGAAGATTTTAACTCGATAGACGTAAGCAATGCAATTGATGTCATCATAGAACAAGCAGATACCTATGAAGTTAAAGTTGAAGCTGATGACAACTTACATGATAAAATCAAAATTGAGGTAGAAAACGGAGTTCTAGTAATTAGCTCTGACGACAGTTCGTTCATGGATGTAAGCGCTAAAAAAGTATTTGTAAAAATGCCTTTAATTCAAGACTTACACGCTTCCTCTTCGGCTACTATTAAAAGTAGTAAAGTCCTTAAATCTAATGCGATGGACATAGGTACATCTAGCGCCGCAGAAATTAGCGTTAAGATTGAGTCTGATAATGTAAAATGTAAATCTAGTAGTGGCAGCGACATTTATCTAGAAGGCTTAGCACTGTCACTTGAGGCTACAGCTAGCAGCGGTAGCGAAATTAATGCTGCGGATTTGCCTGTAAATAAAGTTATCGCTAAGGCTTCTAGCGGAGCAACTATTAAAGTGCAACCTATTTTAAGTTTGAAAGCAAAGGCATCAAGTGGTAGTGATATTACCTATGTTAAAACGCCAAAAACAATTGAGAAAAAAGAAAGCTCTGGAGCAAATATCTCTAAGGAATAGCACTTTCTATCTCATTTATCAAGAAATCATCCATAAATCATGGATGGTTTTTTATATTTGTAGCAACTCTAATTAAAATCAAATAATGAAAAAATTCACAGTAGCCCTACTCTTAAGCTTTGTAACATTTATAGGATCTGCTCAAAAAAGCGAAAAAATTAAAGGATCGCGCAATGTTACCATAGAGTCAAAAAATAGCGTTGATTTTAATTTATTAGAAATAGATGACAACTTAGAAGTGTACTTACAACTCGGTGAAAATACTGCAATAAAAGTAGAAGCAGATGATAACTTGCAAGATGTAATCGAAATAACCTCTAATGGTAAGGCGCTTTATATCCACACTACAAAAGATGTAACTCGATACAAAAAAATGATTGTTCGCATTACCTATACAAGCGAGTTGAATAAAATAATTGCAAGAGGAAAAAGTGAAATTAACGTCATTCAAGGAATTATTGTAGATACATTAAATGTGCGTACTTATGATAAATCAAAAATGTTTATGAATGCTACTGTAAGTAACTTTAGCTTAGAAGGTGATGACAAATCTACTACAGAACTAAACCTTAAATCCATAAACTCAAAAATTGTAATGAGTAAGGATAGTGAAATAAAAGCATTGATAAACGCCACCGACCTTACATGTGACTTGTACCAAAATGCTAGTGCTAAAATTGAAGGTGATGCTGCAAATGGAACGATTAGAGTTGATAATGGATCAAAATTAACTGCTGATAAACTGAATATTAAAAAACTTACAATTTTATCTGAAGGCTCTTCAGTAGCCGCTATTAACGCTTTAGAAACTGTTGCTATCGAAGCTTACAACAAATCAGAGATTGATCTTTACGGAAATGCAAAAATAGATTTACGCAATCTAACCGAAGAAGCTAAGTTGATTAAAAAGATGAAGTAATATTCTCTTAAACATAATAAAGCCCCATTTACTATTGTGTAAATGGGGCTTTATTTATATTAACAAGTTAGAGAGTATTACTCTCTTGAAGCTAAATATCTTTCAGCATCTAGTGCAGCCATACAACCTGTACCTGCAGCCGTAATTGCTTGACGATACACGTGATCTGCAGCATCTCCTGCCACAAATACACCAGCAACATTTGTTCTAGAAGTACCTGGTACACTTACAATGTAACCTGTTTCATCAAGTGTAATGTAGTCCTTGAAGATATCCGTATTTGGCTTATGACCAATCGCAACAAAGAATCCTGTTACTGGAATCTCATAAGTCTCTTCGGTAGTTTTATTTAAAACTTCAACTCCCGTTACTACCTGCTCATCTCCTAAAACTCTAAGAGTGTCATGGTTTAATAAAATGGTAATATTTTCTGTCTTACGTACGCGTTCTTCCATGATTTTAGAAGCTCTAAATTTTTCGCTACGCACTAACATTGTTACCTTTTTACATAATTTAGAAAGGTAGTGTGCTTCCTCACAAGCCGAATCTCCTGCACCTACTATCACAACTTCTTGATTTCTATAAAAGAATCCGTCGCAAACAGCACAAGCAGAAACTCCTCCACCCATTTGTAAATAGTGTTGTTCAGAAGCTAATCCTAAATATTTAGCTGAAGCTCCGGTCGAAATAATTACCGTTTCGCAATGCAATTCTATCGTGTCATTAATCCATACTTTATGAATATCACCGCTAAAATCTACTTTTGTAGCCCAGCCGTCACGAACATCAGTACCAAAGCGTTGCGCTTGTTCTTGCAACTGCACCATCATTTCCGGCCCTGTAATTCCAATTGGGTTCCCTGGCCAGTTTTCTACCTCATTAGTAGTAGTTAATTGACCACCTGGTTGCATTCCTTGATATAATACTGGATTCATGTTTGCTCTAGCAGCATAAATAGCCGCTGTATACCCAGCAGGTCCTGAACCTATGATAAGACATTTTATTTTTTCAATAGTATGTGACATAATCTTGTTTTTATTAGAAATTTGATAGTACAAATGTAGTTTTTTAATGAAAATTAAACACATAAAAACATCAATTTTAGCTATTTGAAAATAATCGCATTCTATTTTTATCGAATGCTTGGAAAACTAAATAAATGTTATATCTTTGCATCCGAATTACGGGGTGTAGCGTAGCTCGGTTATCGCGCCTGCTTTGGGAGCAGGAGGCCGCAGGTTCGAATCCTGCCACCCCGACAAAAGTCTTCTCATTTATTTGAAAAGACTTTTTTGTTTTATATCTATTCTTAAAATAGCGTATCCTATTCTATAGTAAGCACGCAGCAGTTTGCTGCTTGTAATTTTGAAACGCTTGTATTAGAAATAAAAACTTCTATTTGGTTATTTCGTTTAAACCAATCGCAGAAATTCTATTACTTCAAAAGTTCACTTCAAGCACAGCTACTTTATTTTCGAAAAAAATATACAACTCTACACTTCATGATGCCAAAGCAGAAAATTATAGAGCATCTACTGTACTAAAACAAGATTCTTAATTTAAGTATTCTCACATTGCAAAACACAGTCAAAAGTCATCGAATCAGCGTTTATCAAATGTTAACAAAATAGATTTTTAGAAACCATAATAAATTGTACTTTTACGGTTCAAAATTTATAAAAACACATGGGTAAAATCATTGCAATTGCTAATCAAAAAGGAGGAGTAGGAAAGACTACAACATCAGTAAATCTAGCTGCTTCCCTAGGCGTATTAGAGAAAAAAGTATTACTCATAGATGCTGACCCTCAAGCAAATGCCAGCTCAGGATTAGGCATTGATGTAGAAAATGTCGAGATAGGAACCTATCAAATTCTTGAGCATAGTAATACTCCTAAAGAGGCTATTATTAAATGTAGCGCTCCAAATGTAGATGTTATTCCTGCACATATTGACCTTGTAGCTATCGAAATAGAATTGGTAGACAAAGAAAATAGAGAATACATGCTTAAAAAAGCATTAGAAAGCGTGAAAGATGATTATGATTTTATCATTATTGATTGCGCTCCTTCTCTAGGATTGCTAACATTAAATGCATTAACAGCTGCAAATTCTGTAGTGATTCCTATTCAATGTGAATACTTCGCTCTTGAAGGTTTAGGAAAATTATTAAATACAATTAAAAGTATTCAAAAAATCCATAATCCCGATTTAGACATCGAAGGATTGTTATTGACAATGTATGACTCAAGACTGCGTTTGTCAAATCAAGTAGTTGAAGAAGTTCAAAAACATTTTAATGATATGGTTTTTGAAACTATCATACAGCGTAATGTAAAACTTAGTGAAGCACCTAGTTTTGGTGAAAGTATTATAAATTATGACGCTACAAGTAAAGGAGCAATAAACTACTTGCACCTAGCTCAAGAAATAATTAAGAAAAACAGCAAATAGTTTTATGGCAAAAGCAATTAAAAAACAAGCCTTAGGTAGAGGATTATCAGCATTATTAAAAGATCCTGAAAACGATATTCAATCAGTTGATGATAAAAATGCTGACAAGGTTGTTGGGAATATTATTGAGCTTGAAATTAGTGCTATTGAGATAAACCCATTCCAACCTAGAAGCAATTTCAACGAGGATTCGTTAAAGGAATTAGCAATATCTATTAAGGAATTGGGAGTTATTCAACCAATCACTGTTCGTAAATTAGACTACAACAAATTTCAATTAATATCAGGAGAGCGCCGTTTACGCGCTTCCACTTTAGTAGGATTAACAACGGTTCCTGCTTACATAAGAATTGCAAACGATAACGAATCACTAGTAATGGCGTTAGTTGAAAATATTCAACGTCATGACTTAGACCCTATCGAAATCGCACTGTCTTACCAGCGATTAATGGATGAAATCCAATTGACACAGGAGCAAGTAAGTGATCGTGTAGGTAAAAAAAGATCGACAATTGCAAATTACCTCCGTCTTTTAAAATTAGACCCAATCATTCAAACAGGAATTAGAGATGGTTTTATAAGCATGGGCCATGGTCGTGCAATCATAAATGTGGAGGATTTAGACAAACAAACAGATATCTATCACAAAATTGTGAGTGAGAACCTGTCTGTTCGTGACACTGAAGCATTGGTAAAAAGTTACCAAGAAAGCTTAAAACCTAAAGCAGCCCAAAAAGCTAAAGTAGCCTCTTTCATCGTTGATGAGAGTGAAAAAAATGCTTTTAATAGTTATTTTGGAAATAAAGTGGACGTAAAAGTGGCTGGCAATGGAAAAGGAAAAATCACCATTCCGTTTCAATCTGAACAAGATTATCAAAGAATACTCGAATTAATTAAAAAATAAGTGAAGCAGTTACTTTATATAGGATTTTGTATTCTACTTTTAAATACTACTACCGTATTTGCTCAGGCAACTACGGCTGTACCTAATGTGACTGTCAAGGACACTTTAAAATCTACAAGCAACGATATAGATCCCTTAACACCTGCAAAAGCAGCATTTTTTTCTGCAATATTGCCAGGATTAGGTCAGGCGTACAATAAAAAGTATTGGAAAATTCCTTTGGTCTATGGCGCTATAGGAACGAGCTTGTACTTTTATTTAGATAGCAATAAAAAATACCATCAATATAGAGATGCTTATAAAAGAAGATTAGAAGGGTACAGTGATGATGATTTGTCTTATCTGGATGATAGCCGACTTATAGCTGCACAAAAAGTGTATCAACGCAATAGAGATTTATCTGGCCTATTCGTAATAGGTTTCTATGTTTTAAATATTATTGATGCGAATGTTGACGCTGCTTTAATCCAATTTAATGTAGATGAAAATTTAACCGTTAGACCACTTATTTACCCTAACGATGTAACATTTAAGGCAAACGTAGGTCTAACTCTTAATTACAGTTTCTAAAAACAAAGAACTAACAACATCTATTTACTTTTAAAATTATCTAATAAAATATCACATGAAAATTGCGCTTTTAGGATACGGCAAGATGGGTCAAGTAATTGAACGAATTGCAATAGAAAGAGGACACGAGATTGTTTTAAAGAAAGATCAAGATAACGATTACAGCGGCTTAAAAAATGCTGATGTAGCTATAGATTTTAGCGTGCCATCTGCAGCTGTTGAAAATATTTCAAACTGTTTTAAAACTAATGTTCCTGTAATTTCTGGAACAACTGGGTGGCTAGAACATTACGAAGAAATGGTAAAATTATGTACTGAGACTAATGGTGCATTTATATCAAGTTCTAACTTTAGTTTAGGAGTTAATATTTTTTTCGAAATCAATGCTTACCTAGCTAAAATGATGGCAAAACTAGATAGTTATAAAGTGACGATGGAAGAAATTCATCACACTCAAAAACTGGATGCTCCAAGCGGAACTGCTATTTCATTAGCGAAAGGAATTATCGAAAACAGCTCTTACACTGAATGGACCTTAGAAAATCCATCTGAAAAGCAAATCAAAATCGACGCAAAAAGAATAGGAACTGTGCCAGGAACGCACACCGTAGATTACAGTTCAGAGGTAGATTCTATCGAAATAAAACATACTGCAAATAATCGTGAAGGTTTTGCACTTGGTGCAGTTATCGCTGCAGAATGGATTATTGGAAAGCATGGAATCTTTGATATGAAAGACGTTTTAGATTTAAAATAAAAACAACATTACTATTCGGTTCTACGTACTTTTCTAAAAACCGATTATAATTAACAAATAAAAGTTATGACACTATATCAATGGTTTGTGTTTTTCTTATTAGTTCAAATTGTGCATTTCCTAGGAACTTGGAAACTGTATGAAGCAGCTGGTAGAAAACGTTGGGAAGCAGCGGTGCCCGTTTACAATGCAATAGTTTTAATGAAAATTATTAATAGACCCACATGGTGGACATTTTTACTTTTTATTCCAGTAATCAATTTGATTATTTTTCCTGTTGTCTGGATTGAGACTATCCGTAGTTTTGGTAGAAAATCTGCATTAGATACTTTCTTAGTATTAGTAACTTTTGGATTGTACATTTATTACATTAACTACACGCAACCATTGACGCACATTCCAGATAGGAGTTTGCATCCACAAAATAAAACAGCAGATACTGTTAGCTCATTTTTATTTGCTATTGTTGTCGCAACCTTTGTACACACCTATTTCGTACAACCCTTTACCATACCTTCTGCTTCTTTAGAAAAGTCTTTATTAATTGGTGATTTCTTATTTGTGAGTAAGGTTAATTATGGTGCTAGAGTCCCTATGACCACTGTGGCTTTGCCAATGGTTCATGACTCGATACCAGGTACAAAGAAAAAATCATATTTAAAATGGCCTGAGTTACCCTATTTTAGATTACCTGGAGTAGAAGATATTAAACGAACTGACATTGTAGTGTTTAACTGGCCTGTTGATACGGTACATTATTTCTTTGAACCTAAAGGGAACCCCGGTGTTATCAAACCTGTTGACAAAAAGTCCAACTACGTTAAAAGATGTGTTGGTGTTCCTGGAGATAGCTTGTCTATCAAAGACGGCCTAGTTTATATTGATGGAAAATTATTAGAACTGCCTGAACGCGCAAAGCCACAATATGCTTATAAAGTAGCCGTTGATGGGAAAACAAACATTGATTTTGAATATTTGTTAAAACAAATGGACGTTACAGATCCTGTTTATTTTTTAAACAACGATCGTAGAGACAC
>TARA_R110002033_G_scaffold169853_1_pt1 | contig 14252 bp, 10 predicted proteins | sample TARA_R110002033 | Tara Oceans TARA_R110002033 (sample SAMEA4397051) | marine metagenome | biome: Polar Biome; feature: [SRF] surface water layer (ENVO:00010504); material: water (ENVO:00002006), including particulate matter (ENVO:01000060) such as... | depth 5 m
CAATAGACTTTTTTATCCTATGACTGCAATGTCGTAAGGATAATTTGCTGTATTCGGTGTTTTCTTAACGCCAACGTCTAACTGTTTAATAATCAAAGCCAATGCTCAATAAAAGCATCAAATTTTTAATAGAGAATAAACTCGTTGCAGTTCTGCTACTCGCCCTTTTTGTAGGATGGGGAACGGTTAATGCACCTTTTAATTGGGATACAGGTTTCTTACCAAGTAATCCAGTTGCTGTAGATGCCATACCAGATATAGGTGAAAATCAACAAATCGTTTTTACCAAATGGGATGGTCGCTCACCACAAGATATAGAAGACCAAATCACCTATCCACTCACAACATCTTTACTCGGTATTCCAGGTGTAAAAACCATTCGTAGTTCCTCTATGTTCGGCTTTTCAAGTATCTATATCATTTTTGAAGAAGACATAGAATTTTACTGGAGTAGAAGTCGTATTCTCGAAAAACTCAATTCCTTACCAAGTGGTTTATTGCCCGAAGGTGTTAATCCTGCATTGGGTCCCGATGCCACAGGATTAGGACAAATATTTTGGTACACGCTTGAAGGTCGTGATGAAAATGGAAATGTTACTGGTGGTTGGGATTTGCAAGAGTTACGCAGTATTCAGGATTACTATGTAAAGTATGCGTTGTCCTCTGCAAGTGGTGTTTCAGAGGTTGCTTCTATTGGTGGTTATGTTCAAGAATATCAAGTGGACGTGAATCCAGAACTAATGCGTCAGTATAATATTGGATTGCATCACGTTGTAAAAGCAGTTAAGGAAAGTAATAAAGACATTGGTGCACAAACTTTGGAAATTAACCAAGCCGAATATTTAGTGCGTGGTTTAGGTTATGTGAAATCGATTTCAGACATCGAAAATGCAGTAGTCACTTCAGAAGATTATACTTCAATTAGGATAAAGGATATTGGTAAAGTTTCTTTAGGTCCTGCAACAAGACGTGGATTATTAGATAAAGAAGGTGCAGAGGTTGTTGGTGCTGTTGTGGTGGCTCGTTATGGCGCAAACCCAATGGAAGTCATTAATAACGTAAAGGAAAAAATTAATGAATTAAGTGCAGGATTACCTTCAAAAGTTTTGGCAGATGGAAGAACATCACAAGTTACCATAGTGCCTTTTTATGACAGAACAGAATTGATACAAGAAACTTTAGGTACACTCAATGAAGCCTTAACTCTTGAAATATTGATTACCATTTTAGTAATAATTATTATGGTGTTTAATCTTCGAGCTTCCATACTAATTTCTGGACTATTACCTGTTGCAGTTTTAATGGTATTTATTGCAATGAAACTCTTTGGCGTCGATGCTAATATTGTCGCATTATCTGGTATTGCAATTGCTATCGGAACAATGGTCGATGTTGGTGTTATTCTATCAGAAAATATCATTCGGCATTTAGATGAAGCTGATGGAACACAATCCATTAATACAGTAGTTTACAACGCTACGGCAGAAGTCTCTGGCGCAATCGTAACAGCGGTTATGACAACGATTATCAGTTTTATTCCTGTATTTACTATGATTGGTGCTGAAGGAAAATTATTTAGACCGTTAGCTTTTACAAAAACATTTGCTTTAACAGCATCTATTATTGTTGCTTTATTTTTAATACCGCCATTTGCAGCATATTTATTTAGAAAGAAAAGCATTAAAAGCAATTTTAAAACTATTTTAAATGGAGTTTTAATAGCATTTGGTGTCGTTGCCATAGTTTACGCTTATTGGTTAGGTCTACTATTGATTGGTTTTGGAATTGTTGCACTTTTAAGGCAACAAGGAATCATATCAGAGAAACAAGCTAACCTTATTAATATTATCATTTCTGTATCAGCTATTGTGTTCTTGTTAGCCGAATATTGGAGACCGTTAGGCGTTGATAAAAGCATTTTCTGGAATCTCATTTTTGTTAGTGTTATTTGCTTTGGTTTATTGGGTGTTTTCTCATTATTCATCAAATATTACACACGCATTTTAAAGTGGTGTTTAGATAATAAGTTGCTCTTTTTGTCTGTTCCAACAGCAATTGTGATTGCAGGTTTTTTCATTATGAAAAACACAGGTAAAGAGTTTATGCCATCATTAAATGAAGGTTCTTTTTTACTAATGCCAACCTCGATGCCTCATTCTGGTGTGGAAGAAAATAAACGTGTTTTACAGCAATTGGATATGGCTGTCGCCAGTATTCCAGAGATTGAAACCGTAGTTGGTAAGGCAGGAAGAACAGAATCAGCTTTAGACCCAGCACCGCTATCAATGTATGAAAATATCATTCAGTATAAACCAGAATATATGCTGAATGAAAACGGAAAACGTCAACGCTATAAAGTCAATGATGATGGTGAATATGTGTTAAAAAACGGAATGTCATTGCGAGCGGAACAGAGTGAAGCGTGGCAATCTCTTAATGCAAAAGTACAACTCATTCCCGACGATGATGGCGAGTACTATCGTAATTGGCGACCAGAAATTGAATCACCAGACGATATTTGGAATGAAATCGTAAGAGTTACAAAGTTACCAGGTGTTACATCTGCACCAAAACTACAACCTATTGAAACCCGATTAGTAATGCTTCAAACAGGAATGCGAGCACCAATGGGAATTAAAGTTAAAGGTCAAGACTTAAAGCAAATAGAAGCGTTTGGAGTGCAATTAGAAAACATCATCAAGGAAGCTGAAGGTGTTAAAAAAGAAGCTGTTTTTGCAGACCGTATTGTTGGTAAACCCTATTTGTTAATTGATATTGATAGAGAGAAAATTGCACGTTATGGCATTTCGATACAAGATGTTCAAGATGTATTAAAAGTAGCAGTTGGCGGTATGGTATTAACGCAAACGGTAGAAGGTCGTGAGCGATATGGTGTACGAGTACGATACCCAAGAGAATTACGAGCAAACCCAACAGACTTACAACAGATTTATGTGTCAGTTAAAAAAGGTAGTCCTGTGCCATTAAGCGAATTGGCAACTATAAGATACGAACAAGGTCCACAAGTCATTAAAAGTGAAGATACTTTTTTAGTAGGCTATGTCTTGTTTGATAAATTAGATGGTTTTGCAGAAGTAAATGTTGTTGAAAATGCACAAGCACTAATCCAAGAAAAGATAGATTCTGGTGAATTGATAGTTCCAAAAGGAATCAACTATGCATTCACAGGAACGTATGAAAATCAGTTACGAGCAGAAAAAACCTTGTCGGTTGTTGTACCGTTAGCATTAGCCATCATTTTTTTAATTCTGTATTTCCAATTCCGTTCTGTAGGGACATCACTAATGGTATTCACAGGTATCGCAGTAGCGTTTGCAGGTGGTTTTATAATGATTTGGCTCTATGGTCAAGGTTGGTTTTTAAACTTCAATTTCTTTGGTGAAAACCTACGCGATTTATTCCAAATGCACCCAATCAATTTAAGTGTTGCAGTTTGGGTTGGGTTTATTGCACTCTTTGGCATTGCAACCGATGATGGTGTAGTAATGGCAACCTATTTAACCCAAACTTTCGATAGAAACACACCAGATAATAAAAAGGAAATTAGAGCATCAGTTGTTGAAGCAGGTGAAAAACGAATCAGACCGTGTTTAATGACTACAGCTACTACAATTTTGGCATTATTACCAGTATTAACCTCTACAGGTCGAGGAAGCGATATAATGATACCTATGGCAATACCAAGTTTTGGTGGAATGCTTATAGCCTTAATAACCTTATTTGTTGTTCCAGTATTATATAGCTGGAAAGCCGAATTTCAACTTAAAAGAACTGTAAAATGAAACAGATAAAATCACACATAAAAACAGTCTTTATTCTTTGTTCGTTATTCTTTGTTCTCATTGGAAATGCACAACAATTAGAAACACTTATAGATGAAGCCTTAACAAACAATCCAGAAATTCAAAAGTTTGAGTTACAATACAAAAGAGCTTCTGAAAAAGTAAACGAAGTCAATACCATTCCTAATACCGAATTTGGTGTTGGTTACTTTGTAAGTGAACCGGAAACCAGAACAGGTGCACAACGCTTTAAAGTATCTGCTAAACAAATGTTACCGTGGTTCGGAACCATTACATCGAGAGAAAATTATGTGAGTTCATTGGCAGATGCTAAATACGAGGACATTGTTATCGCAAAGCGAAAACTAATTGCTTCGGTATCACAATCCTATTATAATCTATACGCCAATAAAGCAAAGCAAGAGGTCTTAACAGAAAACATCAAACTATTAGAAACTTATGAGACGTTGGCATTAACTTCTGTTGAGGTTGGTAAAGCATCCGCAGTAGATGTGTTGCGTTTGCAAATGCGTCAAAACGAAATGCAACAACTAAAAGACGTATTGCAACAACAATTTTTAGCAGAACAAACTAACTTCAATAATCTATTGAATAGAGATAATGATGTTACCGTGAATGTGGTAGATAGTTTAATGATACCTTCTGAAGACTTTGATATTACTTCTGAAAATTTAGCATTACATCCTGAATTACTGAAATATGATAAACTCTATCAATCCATAGGACAATCAGAATTATTAAATCAAAAAGAAAGCAGTCCAATGATTGGTTTTGGATTAGATTATATCAATGTTTCCGAAAGACCAAATATGGATTTCAGCGATAACGGAAAGGATATTGTAATGCCAATGGTTTCGGTATCTATCCCAATTTTCAATAAAAAATATAAATCTCAAACCCAACAAAATACGTTAGAACAGCAAGAAATAACCACTCAAAAACAAGAACGATTAAATTCGCTGAAAACGATATTAAGTAAAGCGATTAATGAACGTATTTCTGCAAGAATAAGTTTTGCTACGCAAACCAAAAATCTAAAACAAGCCAAAGATGCCGAAGAAATTTTAATCAAAAGCTACGAAACAGGAACAATAGATTTTAAGGATGTTTTAGATATTCAGGAACTACAACTAAAGTTTGAAATGAACCAAATAGAATCTATAAAGGCCTACTATGTGCAAAGCACAATTATTAATTATTTAATACAATAGTAATGAAACACATATATCACATACACGGAATGACCTGCAATGGTTGTCGTGGTCACGTTGAAGAAACACTTTCTAAAGTGGAAGGTGTTTCAAAAGCAACAGTCAATTTAGAAATGGCAGAAGCTACAATCGAAATGGAATCGCATATTCCTATAGAAATTTTTCAAAAAGCCTTAAAAGATGATGGTGGAAGATACAGTATTCATACAGAAAATGAAAAACATCACCATTTAGAAGATAAAAAGGAAATACAAACAAACGCAAAAGGCACAGGTACATTTTATTGTCCTATGCATTGCGAAGGGGATAAAACTTATAATAAAGCTGGAGATTGTCCTATTTGCGGAATGGATTTGGTAGAAGAACAAAATCTATCAGCAACTTCAAAGGAACAATGGACGTGTCCAATGCATCCAGAAATTGTAAAAGGCGAAGCAGGTTCGTGTCCTATTTGTGGGATGGATTTAGTACCAATGGAAGCAGACAGTTCAGCAGAAGAAAAGACCTATAAAAAATTATTGAAGAAGTTTTGGTTAGCCGCAGCATTTACATTACCTATTTTTCTAATAGCAATGAGCGTGATGCTTTCCAATAATCCATTGTATGAAATCATAGAACAGAAATATTGGAATTGGATTCAGTTTGCATTATCTATTCCCGTTGTCTTTTACGCAACGTGGATGTTCTTTGAACGTGCTTATAGAAGTATAAAAACGTGGAATCTCAATATGTTCACACTAATTGGGATTGGTGCAGGTGTGGCTTGGTTATTTAGTGTATTTGGGATGTTTTTTCCAGGTTTTTTTCCTGAACAATTTAAAACTGAATCAGGTGCAGTACATGTTTACTTTGAAGCAGCAACAGTTATTCTAACCTTTGTGCTTCTAGGTCAGTTGTTAGAAGCTCGTGCGCATAGTAAAACCAATTCGGCTGTAAAAGAGTTACTAAAGTTAGCACCTAATAAAGCCATAAAAATAGTAGATGGTGAAGAAATTGAAGTCAGTATTGACGAGATAGAATTAAATGATATTCTAAAAGTGAAACCAGGAGATAAAATTCCTGTGGATGGTGTGATAACTGAAGGCGAAACAACTATTGACGAATCTATGATTACAGGAGAACCTATTCCTGTAAACAAATCTCAAGAAGATAAAGTAAGTAGCGGAACAATTAATGGTAATCAATCCTTTTTAATGAAAGCCGAAAAGGTAGGAAGTGACACGCTATTATCGCAAATCATTCATATGGTTAATGATGCCAGTAGAAGTCGCGCACCTATTCAAAATTTAGCAGATAAAGTTTCAGGTTATTTTGTGCCAGTTGTAGTTCTTATTTCTATTATCACTTTTATTATATGGTCAATTTGGGGACCAGAACCAGTTTATGTGTATGCGTTTGTAAATGCGATTGCAGTACTAATCATTGCGTGTCCTTGTGCTTTAGGTTTAGCAACACCAATGTCTGTAATGGTTGGTGTGGGTAAAGGTGCTCAAAATAGTGTATTGATTAAAAATGCTGAAGCTCTTGAAAAAATGGATAAGGTAAATACGCTTATCGTTGACAAGACAGGAACAATTACCGAAGGAAAGCCAACAGTTGAAACCGTTGGTGCTTTTAATGATGCTTTAAGCGAAAAAGAAGTGTTACAATACATCGTTTCATTAAATACCAATAGCGAACATCCTTTAGCAGAAGCGACAGTTAAATATGGCAAAGAACACAACGCAGAAATTTTAAAGTCCGAAGATTTTAGTGCAGTCACAGGAAAAGGTGTTGAAGCGACCATAAAAGATAAAAAAGTAGCATTAGGTAATCCTAAAATGATGGAATATGCCAAAGCAGATATTATCTCTAAAATGAAAGACGAAGCTAAATCTTACCAAAAACAGGGTAAAACAGTTTCTTATTTGTCAATAGATAAAACCGTAGTTGGATATGTAGTTATAGGCGATAAGATAAAAGAAACAAGTGCTAAAGCGATTAAAGCACTTCAAGATAAAGGGATAGATGTAATAATGCTAACAGGTGATAATCACGATACAGCACAAGCAGTAGCATCAGAACTAAATCTTGCAGATTTTAAAGCCAGTATGCTACCAGAAGACAAACTCAAAGAAGTAGAGAAACTACAAAAAAATGGAAAAGTAGTTGCTATGGCAGGTGATGGAATTAATGATGCACCAGCATTGGCAAAAAGTGATGTAGGTATTGCAATGGGAACAGGAACAGATGTAGCTATAGAAAGTGCTATGATAACTTTAGTAAAAGGCGATTTACACGGTATTGTAAAAGTAAAAAATTTGAGTAATGCTGTAATGAAGAACATTAAGCAAAACCTATTTTTTGCACTTATTTACAACACGTTAGGTGTGCCCATTGCAGCAGGTGTGTTGTTTCCATTCTTCGGAATACTACTCTCGCCAATGATAGCAGCTTTAGCAATGAGTTTTAGCTCTGTTTCGGTAATAGGTAACGCACTACGATTAAGAACAAAAAACATTTAATTATATGCAGAAAACAGTTTTCAAAATATCAAAAATGGATTGTCCTTCTGAAGAAAATCTAATTAAGATGAAGCTATCTGATATAGATGGTATCAAACAACTTGATTTTAATTTAGAAGAAAGAATCTTAACACTATATCATAATTCAAATGTAAATGAAATTGGTAATGCCTTAAAAGAATTAAAATTAAATGAAAGTTTAATCAGTTCAGAAGAAACAGACACAATCATTACTGAATCTACGAGGAGTCAATCTAAACTATTGTGGACAGTTCTTATTATCAATTTTGCATTTTTTATTATTGAAATGAGTACAGGTATTATTTCAAAATCTATGGGATTAGTTGCTGATAGTTTAGATATGTTGGCAGATTCATTTGTTTATGGATTGAGTTTAATAGCGGTTGGTGGTACAGTTTTAAAAAAGAAACGTATTGCAAAATATGCAGGCTATTTTCAGATAACACTTGCAATTATCGGAATTGTTGAAGTGATACGTCGGTTTTTAGGCTATGAATCGCTACCTGTATTTTCAACAATGATTATTGTTTCAATATTTGCTTTGATTGCAAATGGCATTTGCTTGTACCTCTTACAAAAATCTAAAAGTCAAGAAGCACATATGCGTGCCAGTATGATTTTTACCTCTAACGATATTATAATAAATCTTGGCGTAATTACAGCAGGCGTTTTAGTCAATTGGCTGCATTCTGGTATTCCAGATTTAATTATAGGAATCATTGTATTTGGATTGGTGATACAAGGTGCATTCAGGATATTAAAATTAAGTAAGTAAAAGTTTAACTATAAAATCAAAAATTATGGAAAATTCAAAAGAACACTCAAATAAAGGAAATTACAAAACCTTCTTTATAATGTTGGCTTGCTCATTTGTAGCAATGTACATCACAATGTACTTAAACACCTATTCCATAGACCACGTATGGTTTAGTTTAACACGATTCTATATGACGTGTTTAGGAATTTCAACAATGGCAGTAATAATGTGGTTTTTTATGCGAAAAATGTATAATAATAAAAAGAAGAATATCGCCATACTTGCAGGTAGTTTCATACTGTTTGTTGGTGCATTAGGGTTGGTAAGAACACAAGCACCCATTATTGGTGATGTCCTTTGGATGAAAGCAATGATACCACATCATTCTATCGCTATTTTAACAAGTGAAAGAGCAGATATTCAAGACCCAGAAGTTAAGAAATTAGCAGAAGACATTATAAAAGCACAACGTAAAGAAATAGAAGAAATGAAAGCAATGATAAAACGATTAGAAAATGAAAAATAATAAAATAGTCATATATATTGGCATACTCGTAGTAGGTGTGTTATTGGGTTGGTTGCTTTTTGGTGGTTCATCAAAAGAAGAAACAGACCATAATCACGATGCAGTTGCAAAAACCAATCAACTATGGACGTGTTCTATGCATCCACAAATTATGCAACCAGAACCAGGCGATTGTCCTATTTGTGGTATGGATTTAATTCCTGCGGAAAATGGAAGTGATGGTTTATTAGCAGACCAATTCAAATTGACCGAAAATGCTATGGCTTTAGCTAATATTCAAACGTCTATTGTTGGTAAAGGCAATGTTGAAGGCAATACTATCAAATTATCTGGTAAAATTGCTGAAAATGAAGAAGCCAATGCAGTACAGGTAAGTTATTTCGCTGGAAGAATTGAACGTTTGAATGTGAGTTTTACAGGCGAAGAAGTTCGTAAAGGTCAATTATTGGCAACCATTTATTCGCCAGAACTCTATGCAGCACAACAAGAATTAATTACTGCAGCATCTTTAAAAGAATCACAACCTGCTTTATACAAAGCAGTCCGTAATAAACTGAAATTATGGAAGCTCTCTGAAAATCAAATCAATCAGATTGAAGAAACAGGAAAAGTGAAAGAAAACTTTCCTGTTTATGCAACCGTTTCGGGTACTGTTACAGAAAAATTGGTAGAGCAAGGCGATTACATTAAACAAGGACAACCCTTACTTAAAATTGCTAATCTAAACACGGTTTGGGGTAACTTTGATGTGTATGAAAATCAGATTGACCGCTTTAAAAAAGGACAGGAAGTGATGATAACAACCAATGCTTATCCTAATAAAGAGTTTAAAGGTAAAGTAGATTTCATTGACCCAGTTTTAAACACGAAAACAAGAACTGTAACATTACGTGTCGTTTTAAACAATAAGGACAATGTATTTAAACCAGGAATGTTTGTAACCGCAAATATTGAAGGCAGCACAGCTAAAAATGACGAAGTATTAACAATTCCTGCATCTTCTGTGTTATGGACAGGTGAACGTTCTGTGGTGTATCTTAAAACAAATCCAGACCAACCTATTTTTGAAATGCGTGAAATTAAATTAGGCAATCAAATTGGTAATGAATATGAAGTTGTAGAAGGTTTATTTGTTGGAAATGAAATAGTGACTAACGGTACATTTACGGTTGATGCAGCAGCACAATTACAAGGAAAAAAGTCTATGATGAATAAAGATGGTGGTAAAGTAATGACTGGACACGAAGGTCATTTAGGTATGGATAACAATGCAACCAACAAAGAAAGTGACCACACTAATATGAATAAGCGTTTGAAAGTATCAGCGAAATTTCAAGAGCAGTTAAAAGCTGTTTTCAATGAGTATATCAATTTAAAAGATGCTTTAGTAAAAGAAGATTCAAAAAGCACTTCAACAAGCGCAACAACATTATTAAATAAATTGAACAAAGTAGATATGAAATTGTTGTCAGATAATAAGGCGCATAACCATTGGATGTCATTAGAAGGCGAAATAAAATCTTCTGCAACTTCAATTTCTGAAACGTCCGATATAAAATCTCAAAGAGACCATTTTAAACATTTATCATCACATCTAATCAATGCTGTTCAATTGTTTGGTGTCAATGAAAAGGTCTATGTGGAATTTTGTCCAATGGCAGATAACAACAATGGTGCATATTGGTTGAGTAGAGAAGAAAAAGTAATCAACCCATATTTTGGTACTGCTATGCTAACCTGTGGTGAAGTAAAACAAGTAATAGAATAATAAATCAAGTAATAACAATTAAATTTTAAACAATGAAGAAAGTAATTTTAAGTGTAGCTGTAATAGCAGCATTAGGTTTCACAAGTTGTAAAAACGAAACCAAAAAAGAAACAGAAACCACAACTACTGAAATGTCAAAAGATATGGCAATGACAGACCTGTCTTTTGGTGTAAGAGGAAATTGCGGAATGTGTAAAAACACTATCGAAAAAGCAGCTAACGGTGTTGAAGGTGTAGCAAGTGCCAATTGGGATGTTGATAAAAAGAAGATTGATGTGTCTTTTGATGATACAAAAACCGATGCTATGGCAATCCATAAAGCAATTGCAGCTTCAGGCTATGATACCGAAAAAGTAGCAGGTGATGAAGAAGCATATGATGGTTTACCAGGTTGTTGTAAATACGACCACGAAATGATGATGAATCAATCTGGTGAAGAAAAAAGTGATGACCATTCAAATCACGACCATTAGATATTGAACTTTGAAAACAATAGAACATTTATTAGAGTCAAAACAATTACGTGTTACGGCAATGCGATTGCTAATATATAAGTTTCTTGCAGATAGGGAGATAGCGGTAACATTGAGTGACATAGAAAATGCATTTGAAAAAGCAGATAGAACTACCTTATACAGAACTATTAAGACCTTTGAGGAAAAGGCTATTGTGCATCAAATTGATGATGGTACAGGAATTGCCAAATATGCCTTGTGCGAACAAGGCTGTAACTGCGATATAAAAACCGATTTACATCTTCATTTCCATTGTAATAATTGCAATGAAACCGTTTGCTTAACAGAACATAAAATCCCTCAAATAAAAGTACCAGATGGTTTTGTGTCTGAAAACGTCAACTTGGTTATAAAAGGTATTTGCGATAAGTGTAGTAGTTAAAAATGCACTTCCATTGCACTTTATTTATCAGTATTTTAGATTCAATAATTTAAACTATATAAATAATGATACAATTAATCAATACAGAAAAAGACAATTTAATATCAGCAAAAATTAGCGGTAAAATATCAAAGAGTGATGTGGAAAAGATACATCCACTTATCCATAATATTATCGAGCAAAGTAAAAAGGTAGATTTCTATTTTGAAATGGAAGATTTTACAGGTTATACCTTAAAAGGGTTTTGGGAAGATATAAAGGTTGATAGCGCACACATTTCCGATTATGGGAAGATGGCTTTTGTAGGTGAAAAAAAATGGCAGGAATTTGCAGCAAAAGTTACTGACTTTTTTACAAGTTCAGAGGTAAAGTATTTTGATTTAAAAGATAAAGAATTGGCTAAAAATTGGATTTTACAATAGATGAAAAAAAAGAAAGTTAATTTAAGAGATTTAAAACCAAATTCAGAGAGCCAACATGGTCACGATGATGGTCACGACCACGGAGATGGTAGTGCTTTCAAAACATATATTCCTGCAATCATAAGTTTTGTAATGCTAATTGTAGGTATCGCTGTAGACTATTTAGATTCAATTCCTCAATTTCAAGGATGGGTTCGAGTAGTTTGGTACACTTTAGCATATATTCCTGTTGGTTTCCCTGTATTAAAAGAAGGTTGGGAAAGTATTAAAAAAGGCGATTTCTTTACAGAGTTCTTTTTAATGTCTATCGCTACAATTGGTGCATTTATCATTGGTGAATATCCAGAAGGTGTTGCGGTAATGCTATTTTATGCAGTAGGTGAATTATTTCAAAATGCAGCAGTAAATAGAGCAAAAGGAAATATTAAAGCATTATTGGATGTTAGACCAAAAGAAGCCAATGTATTTCGTGATGGTGATTATGTTAGTGTGTCGCCAGAAGCTGTAAATATTGGAGAGAAAATTCAAATTCGTGTAGGTGAAAAAATTCCATTGGATGGTATTTTATTATCTAAAAAAGCATCATTAAATACCGCAGCATTAACAGGCGAGAGTAAACCTGATTCCATTCTGAAAAAAGCAAAGGTTTACGCAGGTAGTATTAATTTAGAAAGTGTTATTGAAGTTGAAGTAACCAACAAGTTTGAAGATAGTTCTATTGCCAGAATATTAGATTTGGTTCAAAATGCTACAGCACGCAAATCTAAAACAGAATTATTTATCAGACAGTTCGCTCGTATTTATACACCAATAGTAGTGTTTTTAGCGATAGGTGTTACATTCGTTCCTTACTTTTTTGTAGATGATTATGTGTTTAGAGATTGGTTGTACAGAGCCTTAATTTTCTTGGTAATATCTTGTCCTTGTGCATTGGTAATTTCTATTCCATTGGGTTATTTCGGTGGTTTGGGAGCAGCATCAAAAAACGGAATATTGTTTAAAGGTGCTTCATTTTTAGATGCAATGACCAAGATAAATACATTGGTGATGGATAAAACAGGCACGGTTACCAAAGGAGTTTTCAAAATCAAAGAAGTAAAAGCAATTGGTTGGAAAGAAACCCAATTTATGCAATATTTAATGGCTATGGAAGAACAATCCACGCATCCAATTGCTAAAGCAATTTTAGAGTATAAATCAGAGGGAGAAGATTTTGAAGCTCAAGACGTTTCTGAAATTGCAGGTAAAGGATTAAAAGGAATTGTAAATGGTAAAACAGTTTTAGTAGGTAATAAAGTATTAATGATTGCTAATAATATTGATGTACCAACTGAAACAGAAAGTATTGTAGAATCTATTGTATTAGTTGCAATAGACAACAAGTTTGCTGGTTATGTGGTAATAGCAGACGAATTAAAAGAAGATGCCAAAGAAACAATTGTCAATTTACAAAAAGTAGGAATCAAAAATATTATGATGCTTTCCGGTGACAAAGATTCCATTACTAAACAAGTCGCAAAAGAATTGAATATTAAAAATGCTAAAGGTGGATTATTACCAGAAGATAAATTAAACGAAGTAGAAATTTTAAAGAGAAATCCTGAAAAAAAAGTGGCTTTTATTGGTGATGGTATTAATGACGCACCTGTATTAGCAGCAAGTAATGTTGGTATTGCAATGGGTGGTTTAGGTAGTGATGTTGCAATAGAAACGGCAGATGTCATCATTCAAACCGACCAACCTTCAAAAGTAGTGAGAGCCATTAAAATAAGTCGTTCCACACGAAAAATCGTTTGGCAGAATATCATTTTAGCATTTGGTGTTAAAGTCATTGTTTTGATTTTAGGAGCAGGTGGTTTAGCGACAATGTGGGAAGCTGTTTTTGCAGATGTAGGTGTAGCTTTATTAGCGATATTGAATGCTGTGAGGCTGCAGAAGATGAAATGGAAATAATAAAATTAATAAATAGAATATATTTTTATATATTTAATTCTAACCCCTGATTTTGCAAGGGTTATTTAGTTTGAATAATACTAAAATAAGCTCACTCAGCCCATTTCCTTAAATTCCGTTGCTCTACATTATAGGAAAAGAGCTTCACTAACAGAAGTCTTGGACACAATTCCAAAGTTTTAGATTTCCACATTGCTTGATCCTGCCTAATCCCGAAACTTTCGGGGATCAGGAATGCTATATTCCCAATATAAAACTTTGAAATAGCATCCGCTTAAAAAGGGAGAGATATCTATATCAATATTGATACAAAGATAAACTCGCAAAATACTTCCATCAAAAGACTACGGCATAAAGCCAACGCTTCTT
>TARA_R110002033_G_scaffold802_11_pt1 | contig 14248 bp, 13 predicted proteins | sample TARA_R110002033 | Tara Oceans TARA_R110002033 (sample SAMEA4397051) | marine metagenome | biome: Polar Biome; feature: [SRF] surface water layer (ENVO:00010504); material: water (ENVO:00002006), including particulate matter (ENVO:01000060) such as... | depth 5 m
TTATGTCTATTTCATCTATTCGTACAATGAGCTTTTTATCAATTTTTATATAGAATTTCGAAACTGAAAAATTACCAAAAGAGAATGAATCCAAATTGATACCATTAATTAAGAAAAAAACTAAAAATGACATTAGTGATAAAAAGAATAAAATAAAAGCAATAATTTTTTTTAGTAACATTATAGAAGTAATCCTAGTATTTAGTATCGTAATACTTTTTTATATAACGATCCCTTTATCATCTTCAAAAGTAATTTTTATACCTAAAGGGAGTACGAATTATATTATAACATACCTAAATAAATCAGGCTATGACTTAAATATAATTGATAAAGTAATCATTAAAGCAAAAGGCTATCCTCAAAGTGGTTGGATTGATTTAAAAGCCACAAAAATGACTAAAGCTGATTTTATAAATAGACTGCTTACTTCAAAAGCAGCTTTAAAATCATTAACCTTGATTCCAGGAGAAACAGCATACTATTTCTTACAAGAAATTTCTCAAAAATTAAAGTTGTCTTTTCCAAAACTTCAAGAGGCTTATAATAAATATTCATACAAGCTTGATGGTAATATCTTAGCAGAAACATATAATCTCCCAATAGGAATGGATGAAGACCACATTGTTTTTTATCTAATTTCATATACTGAGAATAGGTATAAAGAATTTTCAAATAAAATATTTGGACACTACATAAAAAAAAATTGGTACAAATATGTGATAATCGCTTCAGTAATACAAAAAGAAGCAGCAGATGTTAATGAAATGTCAACAGTATCAAGTGTAATTCAAAATAGACTAAAAAAAAGAATGCCATTGCAAATGGATGGTACTTTAAACTATGGAGCGTACTCTCATACTAAAGTAACATCAAAAATGATAAAAGAAGACACTTCTTCATACAATACATATAAATATGCAGATTTACCAGATAATCCAGTTTGTGCTGTTAGTTTAGATGCTATTAAAGCTGCAATTTTCCCATCAAAAAGTCAATATTTATATTTTTATAGGGATAAAAGCACAGGAAGGCATATATTCACAAATACATACAAAGAACATATAGATAATATAAACAAGCTAAAAAATGTAAAAAGAGTAGAAGAAAAAAAAGTATTTCCCAAAAAAGATAAGCCTGAATCTAAAAAAACTATAAAAAGTCTTTGGAAAACAGTTAATTAGTTGAGAAGTATTGAAACAAGAAATTTAAACTGTTTCGTTCTTGGTACTTATTTAAAATATTATGCATAAAATAATGCTAATATGACCTACACGAAAACTCAAACAAACCAAGGAACAAAAATGTCAAAAATTATTTACACAAAAGTTGATGAAGCTCCAGCTTTAGCTACTTACTCATTTCTACCTATTATTAAGGCTTTCACAAAAAGTTCTGGTATAGAAATGGTAACAAAAGATATCTCACTTGCAGGTAGAATTCTTGCTAATTTTCCAGAGAATTTAAAAGAAGATCAAAAAATTGGTGATCATTTAGCTGAACTTGGTAAATTAACTCAAGATCCAACTGTAAACATTGTAAAACTTCCAAATATTTCTGCATCAATTCCTCAATTAAAAGCTGCAATTGCTGAATTACAATCAAAAGGTTACAATGTACCTAATTATGATGAAAGTCCAGAAATAACTGCTAGATACTCTAAAATTCTAGGATCTGCAGTTAATCCAGTACTTAGAGAAGGAAACTCAGATAGAAGAGCACCAAGTGCTGTTAAAAACTATGCTAAAAACAATCCTCATAAAATGGGAGAATGGACAAAAGATTCTAAAACTGAAGTTGCACACATGGACCATGGAGATTTTTATGGTTCTGAACTTTCTGAAACTTTTGAAAAAGCAGATGATTTAAAAATATCTTTCTTTGATAAAAATGGTTCTGAAACAGTTTTAAAAGCATCTTTACCAGTACTTGAAGGTGAAATAATTGATGCAACTATTATGAGCGCAAAAGCTTTACAAGAATTTTATGCAAAAACAATTGCTGAAGCTAAAGAAAAAGATGTATTACTGTCTTTACACCTAAAAGCTACTATGATGAAAGTTTCTGATCCAATTATGTTTGGATTTGCTGTTAAAGTATTCTTCAAAGATTTAATTGCTAAACATGGAGCTTTATTTGATGAATTAGGAGTTAACTTTAATAATGGTTTAGGTGACCTTTACTCTAAATTAGACAAAGTTGATGCAGCTAAAAAAGCTGAAATCGAAGCTGATATTGCTGAAATTTATAAAAAACAACCAAGACTAGCAATGGTAAACTCTGCTAAAGGAATCACAAACTTACATGTACCATCTGATGTTATTATTGATGCATCTATGCCTGCTATGCTTAAAGGTGGTGGTAAAATGTGGAATGCTGATGATAAAGAAGAAGATACAATAGCGATGATTCCTGATAGATGTTATGCACAAGCTTTTAAAGCAGTTATTGAAGACTTTAAAGAAAATGGTAAATTAGATGTAACAACTATTGGAACTGTTCCAAATGTTGGTCTTATGGCTCAAAAAGCTGAAGAATATGGTTCACATGATAAAACTTTCCAAGCACCTGTTGATGGACAATTTAAAGTTACAAATAAAGCTGGAGATACTGTATTCTCATATGATGTTGAAGCTGGTGATATTTTCAGAATGTGCCAAGCTAAAGATGCACCAATTCAAGATTGGATTAAACTAGCAGTAAGTAGAGCAAGACTTTCAAATACTCCAGCAATTTTCTGGTTAGATGAAAATAGAGCACATGATGCCCAAATGATTAAAAAAGTAAATAAATACTTGCCAGAGCATGATACTACTGGTTTAGATATATCTATTATGGCTCCATTAGAAGCTACAAAAGTTTCTTTACAAAGAATGAGAGAAGGTAAAGACACTATTTCTGTAACTGGAAATGTATTAAGAGATTATAATACTGACTTATTCCCAATTTTAGAACTTGGAACAAGTGCTAAAATGTTATCAATCGTACCATTGATGAAAGGTGGTGGATTATTTGAAACTGGTGCTGGGGGATCTGCTCCTAAACATGTTGAACAATTTACAAATGAGTCTTACTTAAGATGGGATTCATTAGGTGAATTTATGGCATTAGCAGCCTCTTTTGAGCACTTAGGTAATACTCAAAATAATGCAAAAGCAAAAATCTTAGCTACAACATTAGATAAAGCAACTGGAACTTTTCTTTTAAATGACAAATCACCTTCAAGAAAATTAGGTGGTGTTGATAATAGAGGAAGTCACTTCTATCTTGCTATGTATTGGGCACAAGAATTAGCAGCTCAAACAGAAGATAAAGAATTAGCAGTGGAATTTACTCCTATTGCAAAAGCGATGGTTGAAAATGAAGATAGAATTATGTCAGAATTAGTTGCTGCGCATGGAAAAGCTTCTGATATTGGTGGTTATTATTTACCAGATGAAGCAAAAGCAAATGAAGCATTAAGACCAAGTGCAACATTAAATCTAATTATTGGTTAATTTTTATTAAATATAATTTTAAAGGTAGGTCAAATGACCTACCTTTTTTTATTTACGAATTTTGAAGGAATATTATTATGAAAAACAAAAAAGTTGGAATCATTGGAGTAGGAAATGTAGGTTCAACACTTGCTTATACTTTAGCTTCAAAAGGAATTTGTGAAAAAATAGTTTTAAAAGATATTAGAGAAAATATTGTAAAAGCAATGGCTTTAGATATTTCACAAGCTGCTAATGCTGCAAGTTCTAGAACAATTGTAAGTGCGGCAAAAGACTCAAGTGATTTAAAAGATTGTGATGTTATTGTTATAACTGCGGGAATACCTAGAAAACCAGGTATGAGTAGAGATGATTTACTTCTTACAAACGCAAAGATTATGAAAATAGTTGTAAAAGATATAGAAGAACAAGCTCCAAATGCAATTATAATAGTGGTATCAAATCCCCTTGATGTGATGGTTTATACTGCCCTAAAAGTCTCAAAATTCCCCAAAAATCAAATAATAGGAATGGCAGGTATTTTAGATAGTGCAAGAATGAGCCACTTTATTTTAGAAAAACTAGGATATGGAGCAGGACAAATAAATGCTTCTGTTATGGGTGGACATGGAGATGATATGGTTCCCTTACCAAACTTCTCAACAGTAGCAGGAGTACACCTAAGTGAAGTTCTTAGTTCCCAAGATATAGAAGACATCGTAGAAAAAACAAAAAATGGTGGAGCTCAAATAGTAAAATACTTAGAAACAGGCTCAGCATACTACGCTCCTGCACATTCCACTTCACTTATGGTAGAAGCAATCTTACACGATAAAAAAGAGGTCTACCCTTGTGCTGTTTTACTAGAAGGTGAATATGGCTATCAAGATATAGTTTCAGGAGTTCCAATAATGCTTGGTAAAAATGGAGTTGAAAAAATCATAGAACTAAATCTAACAGATGAACAAAAAGAGTTATTTAAAAAGTCGGTATCATCAGTTAAGGAATTAGTTGATACACTAAATAAAAACAACTTTTTCAAATAAGAAACAATACTATAAGAAATTGCGTTAAATAGACATAATAGATAGTAAGAGCCTCTGAAAGTTAAATGTAAAGGGAAATTACTATCTATTTATTTAGTGCCTTTTAATGATTCCCTTTGACTTTCCTATCCTTAAGATTTTTAATGAAAACTTTTAATTCCCAAAAAATCAGAGTAAACTAATAATAGTAAAACTTTTTTAAAAGGAGTAACACATGAAAACTAAAAAACACGAACTAACAGTTGGCATACAAAAAGTTGATTCAAGCATTTTGCTTACTATAAAAGCAATAGGAACACTTACTCATGAAGATTACGAGACAATAACTCCTATGATTGATTCAGCACTTGAAGAAATTGTAAATCCTAAGATAAGAGCAATATGTGATTGTACTGAGCTTGATGGTTGGGAACTTAAAGCTGCTTGGGATGATTTAAAAATTGGACTTAAACATGGAAACCAATTTGAGAAAATTGCAATCATCACAGGAAAAAGTTGGATAAAAATTGGCTCTAAAATCACTTCATGGTTTATACAAGGGGAAGTAAAAAACTTCGAAAATGAATTAGAAGCTTTTGAGTGGCTAAATGAATAAAATACAGAGAAATTTTATTCTCTGTATTTTTTACTGTAGAAGTGGTAGTTTATTTAATAACTCTTCACAATAATCCCATTGTTCTAAAGTATCTTTCCACTCTTTTGGAATAGCATTTACCCCAAAATAAGCTCCAAGTACCATACCAATCATAATACCCCTAGAAGCATTATCACCACCAACCATGGCATTAGCTTGAAGTGCTTTTTTAAGACCATCTTCTTTGTTGGCATATTTTAAGATGAAATAAATACTTCCAGGCATAGTTCCCTCAGTTGGACTAGCTTTTCCTACTTTTATAGGTTCGCTTCTTCCCACATCCCAAAGTCTTGCCATTGATGTTAGCGCTAAGTCATCAGAAAACTGCTCTTTTGATAAATCAGATTGGGGATTTGATTCCTCTTCATATTTTGCAATTGCTTGATTAACTTTATCTTGATAAAAACCACCCATAAGTTTTCCAACTTCTTCGATAGCAACTCTTGGTTCAGTTCCATTTATAACTCGATTGGTAACCCTAGCAAAAAATTCTGCACCACCTAAGGCATGAGCCTCTTTATGTGTAAACATAGCTTTTTTTGCCACATCTACTAATACTTCTTCATCATCATAGTATGCATGTGCTGCCACATGTCTTATAGCTGTAGCATTTGAATAACCACCTAGGTCTTCAACTCTTATACCTTTTTTGACTTGAGCAAAAGTCTCCCTACTCATAGTACAAATCCAAGAGCCCCAACTATTTTCTAATCTATTCATCCAATGTGGAATAATAGCTGACACATCAAAATCTTGGACAGGATTTGCTATTTTTGCTAAATACTCTAATATTAAAATATTATAGTCCCCATAATCAGTTGTTCCGCCAGCTTTTTTGCCAGGATGATAGTTTTGTTCACCCCAACCTATTCCATGAGTCATTCCACCCATCATTTCACCGGGGCTCATAAATTTTTCTATGGGTTTTTCACCATATGCTTTATATATTTTTTTTGCATCATATTCATAATGACTACCTAAACATAAAGCATCTGCAACAATTGATGCGAAAAAAGCACCTCGTATAGAGTCTTGTTTTGTAATATTATTCATTTTTTTACCTAAGTTGTGTGGTTGGGAGAGATTAAAAAAGGGTCATGAGAGATGACCCTTTAAATTAAGTTTTTAATTATTTAAGATTTTTAGCTACAAAATCCCAGTTAACTAGTTTCCAAAAGTTTTCTAAATAAGCAGGTCTTGCATTTCTAGTATCAATATAGTATGCATGTTCCCACACGTCACATGTAAGAAGTGGAGTTAACCCATCAGTTAATGGAGTTCCAGCATTTGCAGTAGCAACAATTGATAATTTTCCACTTGCATCTTTTACTAACCAAGCCCAACCTGAACCAAAGTGAGTTACAGCTTTGTTTGTAAATTGAGTTTTAAATTCTTCAACTGATCCAAAAGCTTCAACTAAAGCAGCTTCTACATCACCAGAGATAGTTGAACCACCTGGAGTTAAACCATTCCAGAAAAAGTCATGATTAAATACTTGTGCAGCATTATTAAAAAGACCACCTTCAGCATCTTTTACAATTTCTACTAAAGATAAATCTTCAAATTTAGTTCCAGCTATTAAATTATTTAAATTATTTACATATGTTTGATGATGTTTACCATAGTGAAATTCTAAAGTCTCTTTTGACATTAATGGTTGCAATGCATCCATTTCATAAGGTAGTTTCATTAATTCGTGTTTCATTTTAATTCCTTTAAAAAATATTGTTGAGTAATAATGATACCCCTATTTAATTAAAAAACAATAATAAGTTCAAATTAGTTTTATATTTAAGAGAAGTTTTCTTGTGATTTTGGATGAAAAGGGGAGGAAATCCCCCTTTTCTATTTTAGTAAATCTATTAGTGGTTTTAATGAAGCTTTTTTCTCATCTTCACTCATTGAGCCTTCCATTGCATCTTCTTTTACTTTTCCATCATAAATATTTTTAATGTTTCCATTCTCATCAATTAAATATGCAAAAAAGCCAGTTTTTGAAGTATCATATTGATTTAAAGATTTAACCATAGAACCATCATAATCATAAACCATAGGAGTATCAGAACCTTTTGTTAATTCTTCTAATTTTCCAGGAATCGCCCATTTTTTGATAAACCATGGAGCAGCTGAAATATTTGCAACCATAACATATGGCATATCAATAGTAAAGTATTTTTTCAAATCTTTAACAACAGATAAAGAATCATGATTACCAACAATAACTAAAGTCTTAATACCTTTTTTAAATATTGTACTTGAAGAAATAATATTTTCACTTCCAACAAGTTCAATATTTTTTGGTAGATTTTCTAAAGTTAATTTACTCTTTGTAACAACATTTGGATTAACATATTCTGGTTTTTCAGCAGTAAAATAAATAAGTAATCCAAAACCTATTAAACCTAAAACTACAATTTTTAAAATATTTTTAAACAATTTTTTTCCTTTAATAAAATTGTTAGAGTTTAACTATTTATTATAAATATTAGATTAATAAAGATTATCATTTTATTCTTCTAACCCATTTTTTAAATAATCTATCAACTGTAATTTCATCTTCTAAAGTCTCATTATTTTTAATAAAATCTACAAGTTTTTTTGCTAAATAAGGAGATAAAACAAAACCTCTTCCACCTACTCCATTTAGTATAAAAAGGTTCTTGTGTCTTATAAATCTTTCACTTTTCACAGGTGTTCCATTTTTTAAATATGGAAACATATTTAATGTTTCTTTAGAGTCAATCAAACTTCCTACCAATGGAAAATAATCAAAGCTACTAGCTCTTGGCCCAAAGTAAGTTTTGAGTACTTTTACATCATCTAAAGCTCTTATATTATTAGCTTTACTTAAAAGTTCTAAAGTATCATTTTTGTATAAGTCATGTGTATAACCAATATTACCTAAATTAGACAATTCTGGATTTTCAAAGGCTTTATATTTTTTTTCAATAGTATTATCAAACCTATGATGTGTAGCACCAATTGATACTTTATAAGTTTTGTCGTCTAACTTTTCATGTGAAGTTGATATAGAACACTCTTTATGATAGTTAAAGTCTATACAAGTTGTAGTGGAAATATCAATTCTTTGTCCCCATACAGCTCTTATTTTTATATACTCTTCAGCTATTAGCTCTATATCAGAACCAGTAGTTAAAATAAGATTTTTTGCTTTTATTTCATCATTAATAATATAAAAATTATCTATTTTTTTTATATGTTTTACATTATAATTAAATATTTTATCAATATTATTTGTGAGTTTTTTACACATATCATAAGAAAGTACTTGTGAGCCAATTTTGAAAAAAAAGCCGCTTTCTTTCTCTTCCCATTCAAAATCAAAGTGCTTTTTGTACTCTTCAAAGCTTAATCTATCTTCATCATTTTTTGGAACTCTTAAAACTCCTTTTTGCACAATCAAATCTTCATCTAAATTTTTATAAAAATCAACTGCAAATTTTAAAGATGTAGTAACAAGTTCTTTAAATTTATTTGGTTTTCCAAGCAAAGGAGATAAAAATCCACCAGCTGCTCCTGAAGCAAATTGTGCAACATCATCAAATCTATCTAATAAAAGAGTCTTCTCATCTTTTAAAAAATGTGCCACACAAGATCCTGCAATCCCTGCTCCAATAATTACATAATCATAATTTTTCATTGTCATCTTTTTTATTTAATAATTTAAAATTTGGTCTCCAATACCCTCTTCCCCCATGTAAACTTACACATCTAAAACCTGGTAATTTACTTTTATAAAAGTCTAATCTACTCTTTGTAGTTTTACCAGTATCACAATAAAATACAAATACTGTTTTATCTTTTGGCATAAGTTTCATTTCATAAGGGTTATAAGTAATATATTCAGCTCCAGTAATTGGTTTTAAAATTGTGTCTACTAAAATCACATTTATACCATCTTTTTGAAGTTGTTCTTTATTGTTTAAGTACTCTTCTTGAGTCCATTCATCTTTTTCAAATATTTTATCATTCATATGATGATTTTAGTATATATTTACTTTTTTAGCAATTAATTTACTTTTTTGCTATTAATTATTTCAACTTGATTGACTACGACTCAAGTTTGTGATATAATTAGAATAAAAATTAATATTATATGGAGTTTTAATGGCAAAAAGTTTATATGAAACTTTAGAGGTGAGTGATAGTGCCTCAAGTGATGAAATAAAAAAAGCATACAGAAAATTAGCAAGAAAATATCACCCTGATGTAAACAAAGATAAAGATGCAGAAGAAAAATTTAAAGAAATTAATGCAGCTTATGAAGTTTTATCAGATAAAGAGAAGAAACAACAGTATGACCAACATGGTGATTCTATGTTTGGTGGACAAAATTTCCATGACTTTGCAAGAGGTCAAGGTGGAAATGTCGACTTAGATGAGATTTTAAGACAAATGTTTGGTGGCTCTGGTGGCTTTGGAGGAAGTGGTTTTGGAAACCAAGGATTTGGAGGACAAGGGTTTGGTGGTTATAATGAGCCTGATTTAGATATGAGTGCTCAAATTACTATTGCCTTTGATATATCTATTCTTGGAGGGAAACAACAAGTATCTTTCAATAATGAATCATTTGACATCAAAATACCAGAAGGTATTAGAGATGGACAAAAAATAAGAGCAAAAGGTAAAGGAAAATCATATAATGGCAAAAGAGGTGATTTAATCATAAAAATCAATGTAGCTCCTAGTCCTGAGTATACTCTTGAAGCAGATACCTTAACAAAATATTTTAATATACCTTTAAAAACAGCTCTTTTTGGTGGAAAAATAGAGATAAAAACAGTACATAAAACTATAACTTTAAAAGTTCCAGAAAATACTAAACAATACCAAAGATTTAGAGTAAAAGAACTAGGAATTCTAAATAGAAAAACTGGAACAAAAGGTGATTTATATTTAAAAGCAAATATTGTTTTACCAAAAGTTGAAGATTTAGATGAAAATTTAATTAATTTATTAAAAGAGAAATTACCAGAAACTATTTAAAAGAGGATATTATGGAAACAAACTCATACACAGAACCTGTATATTTAATCTCAGTTGTTGCACAGATTCTAGAAATCCATCCACAAACTTTAAGACAATATGAAAGAGAGGGTTTAATAACCCCCTCTAGAACAAATGGTAAAATTCGTTTGTATTCCCAAAAAGATATTGACCATATAAAATATGTATTAAGACTTACTAGAGAATTAGGAATAAATCTTGCTGGAGTTGATTTAATACTTCAGTTAAATACAAAAATAAAAAATTTAGAAGAAGATGTTCAAAAATATAAAACACAATTAAAACAAATAGATAAATTTGGAGTTGTACCCTCATCAAAAGCTTTAGTTATTAAAAAAAGCTCTTATGATATAGTAATTTTTGAAGAGTAGAAACTTTTTCTACTCTGATAAGTGATATTGAACTACATAGTCTCTCATTAATGGTGGTACATCTAAATAATTATCTTTATCTGTAATTATATTTTGTTTAGCTCCATCTGAAGGCTCTTGTTCTTGTTTTTTAGGTTCTGGTTTAGACTCAAATCCAGTAGCAACTATAGTAATTTTTACTTCATCTTTTTGTAAAGAATCATCTGAGGTTGTACCAAAAATAATCTCTGCATTTGAATCAATAGTTTCATGTATTTTTTCCATAACATTATTAATAGCAAACATAGAAATTTGAGGATGAATATTAAAGTGGATTAAAATACCTTTTGCACCACTTAAAGACATCTTATCAAGTAAAGGAGAGTTTGTAGCAGCATCTAAGGCTTTAATAGCAGCATCTTCACCTTTTGCTCGCCCTATTCCCATAAGCGCCATACCTTTATGTTGCATAATTGTTCTTACATCAGCAAAGTCAGTATTAATATCACTATTTCCTGGATTTAAAATAACTTCACTCATACCATTTACTGCTTGATATAAAATATTATCGATGATTTTAAAAGCATCTTTCATACCGATATCTTTGTCAACGATATCAAGAAGTCTATCATTTGGCACTACAATTATAGAATCACTTACTTTTTTAATCTCTTCAAGACCAAGATTTGCCAATCCTGCTCTTTTTTTACCTTCCCATGTAAAAGGCTTAGTTACAACAGAAACAGTTAATGCACCTATTTCTTTAGCTGCTTTTGCGATAATAGCAGCAGCTCCTGTTCCTGTACCACCTCCTAGACCAGCAGCAATAAAAACAATATCAGCACCAGTTAAAGTACTTTTTATCTCTTCATAACTTTCAATTGCAGAATCTCTACCAACTTCTGGCTTCATACCAGCCCCTAACCCTTTGGTTAGTTTTGCACCTAATTGTATTTTTTTAGGAGCTCTTGAGATATTTAAAACTTGTAAATCTGTATTAGCTGAGATTAAGTCGATTCTTCGAGTACCCTCTTGAATCATGTGATTGACCATGTTACAGCCACCACCACCAACTCCAACAACGGTGATTTTTGCTACATTATCTGACAAAGTTTTGTTTGGCATTTCTACTGTTATATCGTCCACTCTAAATAATCCATTATCCATTAAAACCACTCCGAAACTTTATTCCAAAATCTAGCCATACCTTTACCTTTGTTTGTTTTCGATATTTTAGGTAATTGAGTAGGATCTTCAGTTTTAAGTTTTATATCTACATTTGACTTGTTTCCAGGCTGTCTAACATCTCTTTGTATCTCTCTTGCTTCTTCTTTTGGAATAGCTTTTTTCTCTATTATTTTTCTTCTAAGTTTTTTATTTGAGTCTAACTCAAAATTTCTATTTTTATCTAAAGAATAAAAAAGAAGTCCCACAATTGTAGCCATAGCTGAATCATCAAAATTCATATAACCATTTTTGATATTTTTAGGATTTGCCACTTTTACAGGTTGGTTTTCAAAAACTAAAGTTGCTAATTCTCTAATACCTTTTAGCTTACTCATCCCACCTGTTATAACTATCCCTGCATCTAAATTATCAGCAATTCCACTTCTACTTAATTTTTGTTTTACAAGGATTAAAGTCTCTTCAACTCTTGCATGAATTATATTTCTAATATCAACCAATGAGATTTCTTCAGTTACTTGTTCATCCCCAATTCTTGGGATTTTTATCTTTTTAATAGCTAATTGGTCATCTTCACTATTATTTGAAAGTAAGCTTCCATATTTTATTTTTATTAGCTCTGCTGCATTATGAGGAGTATGAAGCATCACTGATAAATCATTTGTAATATGATTTGAACCAACTGGTATAAAATCAGTATATAAAATAGAACTACCTTTATAACAAACAAATTCGGTAGTTGTACTTCCAATATTTATTACTAAGCTTCCAAATTTATTTTGTTGTTCATCTAAAACTGAAATTGCAGTTGCATATCCATTTAAAACGAAGTTTGTAATTTCTATATTTGATTCTTTAAAAGCTGATTTTAAATTAGTTAAAGCAGTTCTTTTTGCAGTTACAATATAAACTGATACTTCAAGTCTTGCTCCATTCATATTTAAAGGATTATCAACATCTGCTGAATCATCTACTTTAAAAAATATTGGGAGAACATGTACCACTTCATATTCAGGCACGATAGTTGCATTATATAAAGCCATTTGCATAACTTGATTTATCTCATGTTCAGTGATTATTCCATTTGGAACATTTACACTTCCCATACTTCTTATACCTTTAGTATAAGAACCAGATATTGCAACTACTGTTGACTCAATAGGCTCAGAGGTACTTCTTCTTGCTTTTAGTACAGCATTTTGTATAGATTTTGAGGCTAACTCAATATTTGTAATAAGCCCCTTATTTATTCCATCACTCGCTTCAATTCCTGTACCTAAGATATTAATTTTATAGTCTAAATCGTTTTTAGCAATAATTGCCGTAACATCAGTAGATCCAATATCTATTGCGAGAAGAGTGCTACCCAATTTCTACTCCTTTGAATCTGAAGAAGAGATAACTTCATATTTACTTTTAAGATTATTTATCAAATTATTCATTAACTCTGTTCTTTCTAATTTTGATAAAATATCATTTACAGATGAGTTTTCTTCTTTTGTTATATTATCAGCTAGTTTACTTGAATTTACTTTGTAAACTACTACTTTACCACCTATTTCAATTTTTCCTTCTTTTTCAGAAGATGTAAAAAGTTTATTTAAAAAAGTATAAGCTTCATTACTATTTAAACCTTTGATTTTATTAATTGATGCTCTATTAACAAACCCTAAGTCTTCACCTGTGAAGTTTTTTAATTCATTTGCTACTAAAACTTTCATCTTATCAGTTCTTTTGATATCTAAATAATCAGCTTTTACCATATCTTTTGATAATTCATAAGAAAGAGGTTTTGGATCATTTTTCTTGATTACTTTTACAATTGTAAAACCATCTTTATCTTCAAAAGGTTTTAAAACAACACCTAGTTTTGAAGTTTTGATTTCATTTATATTTTCAGCAGAAAAAGGTAATTTATCTTCATAAATTGTTTTAGTTTCATCAAATTTGATTTCATCTTTTTTAAGAGCTAAGTATTTTTTTAAAGCATCTTTTTTTGATTCTTTTAAACTAATTACTTTTATCATATCATCTTTTGCTTCATCAAAAGTTTTTAATTTTCCATCTTCTTTTTTATAATCCGTTTTAAATTTAGCATAATGCTCTTTTAATTCATCTTCACTTGGAGTAATAATTTTTAATGGTAATTTAGAAATTTCTAAATCATAAGAGTCTGTTGACAAATATTTTATTTTATTTATTGCCCAATACTCTTTTAACTTTTCTTCTGTTACATCAATATTGATTGATTTAGGATCTAATATTTTAATAGATACATCATCTTGTGCAAATAATAGTTTTGCTAAATTATTTACTTCATTAGCTGTTGGAGTAAAGTCTAATAATGATTCAACTTTTTGTAAAAGTAAATCTCTTTTTAAAGATTTTTCATAAGCAACAGGTGTAGTACCATTTTGAGATAAAACTTTTACATAAAGTTCTTTATCAAATTTTCCATCTTTAATAAATGAAGGCATTTGAACTAACTCTTTTGCAATATCTTTGTCAGTTACTAATAAACCTAAATCA
>TARA_R110002033_G_scaffold34690_5_pt1 | contig 14247 bp, 4 predicted proteins | sample TARA_R110002033 | Tara Oceans TARA_R110002033 (sample SAMEA4397051) | marine metagenome | biome: Polar Biome; feature: [SRF] surface water layer (ENVO:00010504); material: water (ENVO:00002006), including particulate matter (ENVO:01000060) such as... | depth 5 m
ATAACGTTTGTACCTCCTAACTTACTGTTTGAACTTGACTCTGAATCGTACCCTCCTAACATTGTCCATAAATCTGAGTACGAACTACCATCTTCAGGATTTGTACTTTCTAATAGTCTTTGGAATCCACTCTTTCCCTCACCATCACTACCATGGTCTTTATCCATATCAAAAACATCGTTTACTGTAAAGGATTCTGTACTACCTTTATACTCACTAAAAATAGAAGGCAGAGCGTCTATGTTTTCTTGGAATTTATTAACATAACTTGTCTCTATTTCCTTCTCTCCATAAACAGGAGCGTCATCCCACCTCATAGCTTGTTTAGTCCAAATCTCTACAGCTGATGGGTTTTCTTGTAAACTAGCTACGTCTATTCCAGTATCTTTAGACATATCACTTAATATAGCCATTGTGTTTTTAGCATAGAAATCTTCAAAACTTATTTCTTGTCCTGATTCAGTATCTTGCATCATTGTACTTATATCCCAGTCTCCTCTAATTCCTCTGTAGTCAAATTCATCTGTATCTCCATTTATAAAAGCTTTGTATCTATCTATATCACCAGGCATAACAAGTCCTTGTGTTTCAGTATTTTGTTGCGCTGCTGTAAAGTTTGTTAAATTAGCTTTATTATTAGCAACTCTTCTTAATATTGGATTTCCCTTTGTAGGGTCAGCGTCTGGATTATTTATATTCATCTTATACTGATTTATATAATAATCTAAATTACCATACAGTCTAGCTTGTGTATAGTCTCCATTATGTTGTTGTATTATGTTTTTAATATCTCCCCAACCAGAATGTTCTGAATGCCACTTTTTCATATCATCAATATCCTTTTGTCTTCCAAAAGAACTATTTAATAATTGTGTTGCAACTTGTGATGCGTTGTCTAATTCTTGTTGTACTCTATTTTGTTGTTCTATTCTTTGAGATTGCTGTTGTTGCAACATTTGCATGTATTGCATTTCTTTCATTGACTCAGCGTCTCTAGTTGATTTCCTGTCCTGTGCAGTTTTATAACCAGTGCTCAGCGTAGACCAAAATCCATAATCTATTGCCATTATTGTTCGTTTTCGTTTAAATTAGTATTGTCTTCAAATGTACTGCTTATATTAAATCCGTTGTCTGTTTTAGCTAAAGAGTTTTTAATAAAGTCTTGTAAAGCGCTTCCACTAGATTTAGATAAAGCGTTTGCAAATGTAAGTCCAGCAAATTCAGAAGCTGCTTTTTTGTTAGCTAACTGCATTTGTAAGTTTTCAGTTCTTTTAGCTTCTTGTTGTGTAGCATCAAAGTTTTCTTTATATGTAAGTAATTCAGAATATGATTTTTGATTTTCTCTTTGTAATAAAGCATCTTGTGAGGCTACTTCTAATAGAGCTGAAGTTCTTTTTGAATCAAATATACCTGAAGCAGCTAAGTACTTCGCTCTGTCTCCTGCAGTACCTCTTATACTATTCTCTAACCCTTGTTGATATGCTGTGTCTATACCTTTTCTAATCTTCATTTCTTCAGCAGGGTGATATCCTCTTTTAGATAATTCTTTTGTTTCTCTTAAGTGTTCCATAAACATTGGACTTAACTTAGCTTGCTCCATAGGTGTAACATCTTTCATTGCTGCAGCTAAAGCTTTCTTACCCATAACGGCATTTATTAAAGCGTCAGGACCACCAAAGGCATCCATAACACCTTGAGCGACACCAAGAGTACCTTTTAGTATATCTTGAGCTGAAGGACCCATACTTCTTATTTCTTCATCTGTATATTCTGGAGTTTCGTCAAATTCAAATGCTTCTGGAGTTTCTGATACTATAAGGTCTAAATCTGCATTTAAATTAGAATTATCATAGTCTTCGCTTTGTATTCTTTCAAATATTTCAAGTTGTGAAGGAGTAAGGTTAACGTCTGGATTAGCTCCAGTTTGAAATATTTTCTTTTTTCTATTAAGTATAAATTGGTCTAGTTCGTCTGTACCTCCAGCGTAGATACTAGTTGTTCCTTTAGGATGTCCTTTTTGTTTTGCTCTAACCTTACCTGTTGTTAAAACGTCTCCAGTATGAAATGTATTTGCTTTTAGATTTTTTAACTTTACCTTTTCTTCTGGTAAAATACTACCATTTTCATTTTTCTTTTCTAATATTTTTATTTCAGATTCATTGTCTTTATAACTATTTATCCAATCTTTTTTTACATAACTTAGTGTACCGTCTTTTGGATTATAAACTTCCAAATAATCAGGGTCTGTACCATATCTTGAAACATCACCTGAAATTCCAGATGCTATTTTTAACTCTTCAGATGAGTTAGCTAAATTTAATATTTTTGTATTTACCTTTCCGTTGTCTTCTATATACTTCTTATCGTCTTGTAGTAACTTTAATTTATTTACTTCTTCAACAGAAGCATTTGTCATGTATAAAAGTTTGTCTGTTTCTGAGTCAAACTCTGGTAATTCATTTTTTTGTTCTGCTGTATTTATTTTATCTAACTTAGCTATTATAGCATCACTCTCTTCAGTAGTTCCTTCAAAAGTTCCATCAGTAATAGACTTTCTTTTTAACTCCAAACTAGCGACAGCTTCTTTTCTTTGGTCATTATACAACATGTTTAACTGTTGTGTATCACCATTTTCTACAGCTTCGTTAATTGTATTTATGTCAAAAACATCGTTTTCAGTTCCATACTCTTTTTTTAATTCTAAATACTCTAAAGCTAAATTAGTAGATTCTATCTCTTTCTCTATAGCTATTTTTTCTTCATCAGTTGCTGTTTCTAAGGCAGTATTTTTTTGCTTTAGTTTTTCCTTTAAATTGTTTCTTAATTCTTTTTCCGATTCAGGAGTACTCCATACAACTTCTTCATCTTCTAACTGAATATTTGTAAGTCTACCATTACCATCTTCTTCATTCTTATCTTTTTCTAGTGTTTGTCTTGTATATTTTTCTGCTTCAGTTTCTCTTTTTCCAGTTATCTTAAAGTTTTCTTCTCTTTCTTGCTCTAATTCTTCAGCATTAATTTCATTTTGTTCTACTTCATAATTTGTAATAGCTCCCCTCCCTTCAGATTCATTTAAGTCTTTTTCAGCTTGTTCAGTTTTATTTATCTCATATATTTCACTAGGATTCCATCCTCCATTATTATCTTCTATTTCCTGCATTTTTAACTCTTCTTCTGCAGTAATAGTTCCATTATCTTTTTTTGATAATAAATCATTATAAACAGAAGTATCTACTTCTCTTTTATCTCTTTCTTCATTTGTTTCAAATACACCTGTCTCTTCTTTATTTGCAACTCTTTCAGATTCTTCTTCTATGTCTATTTCTTCATATATTTTTTCATATACTTCATCATAAAATCCATCTACTTTTTCATATTCTTCTAACTCTAAACCTTCATATTTTGCAGCTATATCTGGATTATCAGCAAATATTTTATCTATATATTTTTGATTACTTTTAAGTTCTTCTAATTCTTCTTGTTTCCATTCATTGTCTTCTAACTCAAATTTAACACGTTCATCTATTTGTTCTGTACTAAGATTTAGTTCATCTTCTATGTTATTTTTTTCAATTCTCGCTCTTATAATTTCTTCACTATCATTAATAGATGGGTCTGTTACGGGAGTCTCTTCAGTAGAAACTACTTCCTCTTCTACTTCTGTAACATCTTCTGGAGTTGTAAATGTAGTAGCTGATGTTTTTATATCATCACCAGACATATTAGTTTCATTTCCTTCTGTTGTATTTATAATATCTTTAGCAAATTGTGGATTATCTTCAGCAGCTTTTTTAAATGTTTCTATAACCTCTTTATCTTCTTTAGAAATAAGGAGCATGGCTTTATCGTAGTCCTTACCTTCTTCAAATGTATACGTGCCATCTTCATTGTCTACATATTTTCCTAGTTCAAAACTTTGTTCTCCAAAAAATGGAACAGTTTTTTTACCAATTAATTTATTTCCTTCTAAATAAGCTATAGTTTTTCCATTAGAATCTTTTATCTCTGCCTTTCCTTCTCCTACAGTTCCGTCTATACTGTAATTATCTAAAATATCTTGTTCTTCTTTCGTTAGTGTTGTTGTTTTAGATTCTATTACTTCTTCTACAGTAGTCTCTATTTCATCTTCTACTATAGGAGTTTCCTCTACAACTACATCCTCTACAACTACATCCTCTACAACTTCTTCTTCTACAACTTCTTTTTCTACAACTTCTACAGGTTCTTCTTTTATAGGTTCTTCTTTTATAGGTTCTTGTATTATTTCTGGTTCTTTAAACATTTGATTAAATGTGTCTTCTCCTGGAACTTCTTCTCCAGGATTCTTCATTTCAAATGCTCTTTTATATTCTTCGTATGTAGGCTTTGTTCCATCTCTTTCAAAGTCTGACTGAATATCTTGCATGCTTTTTTCTGTAACTGTACTCTCTGTTTCTAAATCAGTAGTATCTTCTATCTGAGTCTGTAGAGGGTCATCAATAGTGCCACTAGAAACATCAATTACGTCACCTTCTTTGTCTATATACTCTCCACCGTTATATTCTACAAATTCATTGTCCCCATTTTCATCTGAACCAAACTTTACTTTCCCTGTATATTTATCTCCTTTATTTTTACTTTTATCTGTACCGTCATAATCAATTTCTATAATGTCATTTAAAGTAATCTTACCTTCAGCTAAAGCATCTAGTACTTCGTCATCATTTCTATATATAACATTATTTTCAATAATAGGTTGGTTAATTACTTCTGTTTCTTGTGTTACTTCCTCTATTTTTTCTGTTGATTTTGTTTCTGAATCTATAACCATATCTAACGGTTGTGTTCCTCCCTCCCCTCCGTTAAATGTGTTATCACTTTCTCTGTATGGAGTTATTGATGGATAACCGTCAGCGTTTACATATAATTGTTGATGAGTATTATTAAGTTTTATAATATCTCCATTTTCCAACTCTCCATTATTAAAAGCGTCTGATACTTCTTGAGCTGTATTGTATTGTGGAGCAGTGTCTAACATTTCTTGTGTAGGATTATCTACATTTTCAGGCATGTTATAAGTTTTTCCTACTTCATCTTTTTTACCACTTATACCACTAAAACCACTTTGATTATATGATGTTGTTATTCCTCCATCAGTTTCATTTAAATCATCTATACTAATTATATTGGTAGGGTGACCTAAACTAGCGTTATCTGATTGTTCGTAATCTACAACCCCAACATTTTTTTCATAGAACTCAGATGTATTGTAATCATTTTCTACAAACTCGTTACTATTAGTTCCCCAATAATGAGTTTTTCTATAAATACTCCCATCTGCAGCTCTTGTAAATGCTTTCGTTCCAGAAAAGTCTCCTCCATGTTCACTAACTATTTCTGTATCTCCCTTGCTACCCTCAGTGTTTCCGTCTTTTGTTTGAACTTCTAAATGAAGATGGTCTTTGTTGATATAGTATTCATCAAGTATTAATATATTATGTTTCTTTGCCCATTCTGTAGCTTTTGGAGTAAGCTTCCAGTCTTTCATTCCTTTCTCGTCAAAATTATTTGGGTCGTATTGCTCTCCAAATAAAAATGTCATTAAAGCTGGGTTTTTTTCATGTGAAATATCACAAGCTCCTGCGTGACCATGAGCGCTTCCTGAGCTATATGCTTCTTCTCCTCCACTCCATTTACTCTCTCTATCACGATATAAACTATTTGAACGGATGTCAATACCCATTGCTATTAAGTCTTCTAAAGCATAGTAAAGTTCACCTCTTACCTCTGGTCTGCCATTTCCACTACTACTCCCTGTTGTAATTTTACCTCTTTTGTCTGCCATTATGAGTACATATTATTAGATTTCCACTTCTTAATGTTTTTCTGAGCTACCATAGATATTTCTTTATCTGACATAGTAGACTTAAATTGGTCTGTTGCGTGGTCATACACACCAGCGCCATTACCAACCTTAAAAGGTAACTGTCCACCTGCTGCATATATACTTCCGTCAGAAGTTACAGGCATTGGATTGTTTTTATGTGTTTCTGGTCCAGGTGTCACCATGTTACTTCTCATAGCTTCTCTTATAGGAGCTGCTGCTTTAGTGTAGTCTTTATTTTTTAATCCTTGTTCTACTTGGTCTTGATTGTTCACAATTAATTCGTTACCTGTAAACTCTGCTGTAACGTTCTCTAACGCTACACCTCCAGAGTTATAACTATACTTCATACCTTTATTTGCTTGTAATCCATAATTTGGAGTAGCTCCACCATACACCGTATTACCTGTTTGTTTGTTTTTATTCATAGTCATAAGGTCCATTCTCTCTCTATCCTCCTGCATGTATTTACCATAATTATCACTAGCCTCTACCTTAATTTCTTTTTCTGCAGATTTTAGTTTTTTTGCTTTTTTACTTCTAAACAAATATCCTAAACCAGCTACTGCAATTGGTAACCAAGGAGCGGCTATTCCTAACATAGTTGTTGCTGTTGTTGCTGCCATGTAATCACCTACACCCATACCTACTGCTTCTTTACCTTTATATGTATAAGGATTATTATCATTTGCCATAGTGTAAGCTAAAGCGGCTACTGTTCCACTTGCTCCAGCACTCATTCCTGCGGCTGGATTTGCTACCATAGGTGCTGAACCTCCTGCTGTTACTGGCCCTGAAGCTGCTATCATTTGTGGTGGAGCTGCTGTAGCTCCCTTTGCGACAAGTTGATTTCCAACTTGTGAAGCGACAGGAGATAAACTTGTTACCATTGAACTAGCTGTATTAACATTTGACATTCCTGATGTTACTTTATCTGCTGTTGTTGGAGGTGTGTACATATCAGAAGGAATATAACCTTCAGCTGCTTCTGACTGTAAAGAATCTGCAGTTCCCTGATTATACATATCTTGTGCTGATTGATAGGAATAAGCTGAACCATCATAAGGATTTTGAGGTTGATATTCGGATAATTCAGCTCTTCTTCTATCCTGTAATTGATTCATTAAGTCTAAGTAGTTTGCCATTATTGATATGATTTTCTGTATTTTGCTAGTATTGCAAAGATATTAAATTTATTTATACTTCTTGTACTGTATGTAATATTTATGTATGTACCCCTTTGTCTAGGTCCTGGTTTGTTAGTATCTCGTAATGGAAATTTTAATATTCCTTCTTGATATTTTGCTGCTGTATTATTGTTTATATTCATTAAGTCAGGTCCAGTTAATTCAGTATTAAAGCTAACAAATTGATTTGTTAAATTAGATTTAGGATTAGGAGTCATTATAATTTTAGCATTATCAAACACTTTTGAAACAGATGGTAATTCAGATATTGATTTTGTAATAGAACTTAATCCTATCTCTTCTGATGTAGGACTAATAGTTTCATTAAAAAACATATTTTTATAATTATTAATTTGGTCATCCCACTTCCATACTGATAATTCATTATTATTAAAATCATTAGTATTGTCATTAAAATATGTCATACTTTCTGTAGTAGTAATTAGACCTCCAATAGTCATCCATCTTTTTGGTGTAACAGAATAATAAGAAGTAAAAGCATTAAGACTCTCACTGTACACTAAAGTTTTTGAATTTGTTTCTGGTTGATACCCTACTGTAATACTACTTTCAAGTATTGGATTTATTACTCTATTACCTTCTTCGTCTAAAATTGAGCTATGCATTGTAATAATTAACTCATTATTTTTGTAATCAAAAACACTAGTTATTCCATTAAACTTTAAACTATTATCACAAATAAAATTTCTACCAACTTTTTTCTTACTATCTAAATTTCCTGTACCTTTAATAATATCTCGTAAAGCGTTTCTTTGTCCTAAATCATCTGATAAAGATGTTAAAGACTCTCCAGTGTACTGTACTAATTTACCATAATTATTATCTATATAATAAATTGCTTGCTCTGTAGTTACTACACTCTCCATATGTCTTGTACCAAACTTAGTGGATATGTATAAATGATTTTCTACTGTTTCTCCTGTTCCTGTAAATAAAGAAGAACCTAATTCATCTGCAACTAAAGATATAGGATTTACTAATAATTTAGACATTGAAGATTCTTGTAAAACATATATATCATTCCTCCAACTAGCTAATCTAGTTATTTCACCATATTGACTTTCCATATCATGAAAAGAAAATTGTTTAAATACTTTAAATGAATCTTCTGGTTCTCCTGATATTTTTGTTTCTGAATATACAATTTGATATGGTAAATCTAAAGACTTACAAGACTTGTCTTCATCTACACTAATTGCTGATTTTAAATTATTTTCTTGACTATAAACATCATTGTATTCCCAGTCATTTGTGTTTGTTATATTTGCTAATGTAGTATCACCTATATTTGTATCACCTGCTCCTAAATGATATCCTAATCTCATGTCTGTATTTGTGTCAGATTCTACTGGAAATACTTGCCATCTAGCAAAAGACCTTTTTTCGTATGGACATGCAGTTTTTTGATGAGAATAAAAATTTACAAATGTGTCTCCACCAAATACTTTTGATAAATGATTTGGTTTAGAATCTCCATTTGCATCTTTTTTAATTTGATGAAAATTACCTGCAGGTATATATCTAGTTGAATTAATAGCATTTAATCCTGGACCACCATATGGTATAGTTTTTCTTACTATTGTACATAAAAATTTATATGGTATATACGAAGCTCCTCCAAAGTCTCCTGAAGCTGTTTCGGGTCCGTACGTGTTGGTATTTTGATTATGCTGGTCTCCTCTTGTTGCTCCAGCAACTTTATTAGAAATATGACTTTGAAAAGCGTGATAGTAAGTACCATTAGGTCCAGCTCCCCAATTTTTATGTTCTAAAATTCCAGATAAATCTCTAGGATTTAATAATCCTCTTTTTTCACCATGAAGTCCATCTCCATCAATCTGTATTAAAATAGTCCTTAATCCTTTTTGTATTGTAGAAATCGTATCATATGTTCTAGCTCCATCGTTTGAGCCATTCGTTGTTGCTGCTGTATTATGAGGTTGAGCTGCTTCCATCCTACCATAAAGAAAAGATGTTCCTCCTGTGTGATAATCTGTTCCGGCTGTACTATGCACACGTCTTCCTATATAATAACCTAAAGTATTATTTGAAAAACCACTCATTTTATTAGTAGGTGCAGTTGAAACAGTTGCCTTTCCAAACGCTGCATCTCCAACATCTAACATTAATACACCTTGTTTAAAAAACGATTTACTTAGTCTTTCTCCTTGTTCTAATTCTTGAGCGTTTAATATTGTATGATAATAAATATCATGATGTTGAGATGGTTTATAGTTTGTATTTACAGCGCCTGCTGGCATATATTGAGTAGCTGCATCATGGTGTATTGTTGTGTTATCATGACTACCTTCTGCATATGTAGCTCCTCCATCAACAGACATTCCTATACCCCAATAAGTGTCATATATATAATACTTAGCAATTAAAGCTCCCATTTTATCTTTACCGTCTCCTATATATTTCTTTCTACAGTATCTTAAAGCGTCTACATCTGTTTTAGTATTGTCTTTAGGTTTCCAAGTTCTTCCAGGATTAGCATTAGATGCAGGTTGAACAGCGTGTCTCTCAACACCACCTAATGGTAGTGAATTAGATTGACTACTTGCACCACTAGCATAGTTATTACCACAAGCATTTCTAGCACCAAAAGCAACGTTAGCGCCATTACCAGCTGAATTAGAAGTATAGGTTGTTTTGTAATCGTAAACTAATTTCATAACTGAATCTACTCGTATTGTATCTGAACTTCTAAAAGTATAAGCAGTAGTACCAAAAGCACTATCAGGACAATCAAGAGTAAATACACTACCTTGTACAGCTTGAGCAACTGCTCCTTTAGACCAATGTTTATATTCATCAGTTACATTCTCTAAATCTACTTTATATAAAGGATTTACAGCATCCCTGACATTTGGCATAACTTCATAACTTCCAAAATAAGCACTGTGTCTAGTTTTAGGAGCATTATTATGTGGAGTATTAACTTGATTAGTACCATTATATATTACTGGGTTATTATGATAAAACATATTTCCATTAAATGAAGTTGAAGCTTCTTCAAATTCATTATGAGCATATATCCACTCCTGTGCATTATAATCTGCACCTCCTAAAGGTCCCATTATGTTGTTAGTAATTGGGTCAGATGGTAAAAATGAAGGTGCAGGTGATATTGCGTTGTCAGACTGAAAAGCAAGATTAGAATTTTCCGCTAGTCCAATGTATCCATTTAATAATTCATCATACTTAAAATGATTTGCAAAACCTGTCGATGTAGAATAGGTGCCTTTGTCATCCTTATGAGCGTCTTGCTGATTAATCTGTTGACTTGCAAAATAACCTTTTATTATGTTTTGATTACCATAGGCTACTGTTTGATTTAGTATACCCTGTTGTAGAATACTTTTATCAGACTCTTGTCTTTCTGCTCTAACAACTCTAAATCCTGACATTTTCTCTCTAATATTTTCTGGTATTCTAAATTCAAAATTTACATATAAATCAAATGCATAATGCACACCATTATGGGCATTACCTATTACGTTATTTGGTATTTGTTTTGCAGTAAAATAATCATGCTTAAACTGCGTCATCTGCAGTACTTTTTTAGGACTATACCATTGCCCACCAAAACCAGCCTGCCCACCAGAGTTATGAGTTCCTGAGTAATTAGTAAAAGCAGTTAACAATTCTAATCCCGCTCCATTATTAACAGTAGTAGTAGCATCTATTGTACCCAAACTTAAACCTACACCACCATAACCACTTGGAAGATGGGTGTATTCATTCATATTAGCTCCACTAGCAAAATAATATCTTCTAGTCTTTCTAGGTATACTAACAGAACCTCCTACAGTTTGATTAAACCAAGATACATCTGTATTAGGGACACTTAATCCAGATATCGCAGAAGTTCTATGGTCTGTTGATAATCTGTCAGTACTAAGTAGATTTAGGTCATATAAAGATGAGGCGCCCGTCTGATTTATATATGTAGGTAAACCTGGATTGTAACCTGATTTAAATATTTCTAATCTTCTTAATGGGTCGTTCATTTCTGGCATTTCTATATCACCTATCCATAAAACGTTACCAGGTCTACCATTTTTATCATATATCTGAACTCCAAATCTATACATCTCTCCTCTACGGTATCCCTTAAAGTTACCTGTGTTAGGGTCTTTATTACCACCTAGCCCCATAGTAGCTTTGTATATAGTTTCAGAATTATTAGATGAAATAGGACCTGTACTATCTGCAGATATAGCGTCTGTTTCGTCAATTAAATCTTGGCTTGGTGTATCACCAATACTTCCAGCAGAAATAAAAGGAGCAGTATCAACATTATTTTGTGAGTCTACTTCTTTTGGTTTCATGTCAAAAGTTAGTCTACATCCTCCTAAGTCGTTTTCAGAGTAATCATAACTCTCCCCTCCTAGTGTTAATCCATCAGACAAGTATCTATATTCATGACTTTGTTTTTTAACAATATCTACTCTTCCATTATCATTAAATGAACCACCCCCAGCGTTAGAAACTCCATCTCCTTTGTAAGTTCTCCATTTAGGCATACCATTAGTCCAGGTTTTTCCTAAAGAAGCGGGTGCTGACACAGTGTCTCCATTATTATCTATTTCGTATTCTTTTATTTGAGCGTCATCTGATGTTATTGTTCCTGTTATAGAACCTGGGTTAAGTTCGTCAGCAATATTATATCTTCTAACTTTAACATTCCATTCACTTTCAGAAATAGTATTATCTCTTGTTTTTATATTACCAGCAAATAGTATATTATCTTTAATAGTTATATCCTTACACACATCCCATGTATTAATATCTATTAAAACACTATCTATTCCTTCTAGTAAATCTCCATCCCAATTATTGTGATAAAAAATTACTTCTGAAGCGTTAGAACCATATTGTTTACTACCTACTAAAGAAACTCTAACTGGACCATCGTTTTGTACATGTAGTATAGAGTATAACTCTACAATATCAAAATCTACATCTAAATCTTTTATTGTTACTTCAAATCCATGTGAACTAACATCAACAAAAGGGTCTCCAGATATACTTCCGTGATAAGATTCAAAAACTTGAAATCCTTGTTTTGTAGTGTGATATAAATTACTAAAAGGACTCATTACAGTTTCTCCTCCATTAGAAGAAATATACTTATAGCAATATTGTAATTGACCTACAGGTAAGCTTCCAGATATAGTTTTTGTTACAACAGCTTGTGAGGGACTGTGTAAAGGAGTTAAATCTAAAACATCTGGAGATAATCTATTTTTTCCTGACTGACCTAAATTAATAGACCTTAGTGAGTTTTCATTATCTGTCCAAAATAATCTAGATATACATTCATTTTCTATAATACCTTCTACTCTTAAAGGCATATTCATTTTCATATTTAAATCTGGATATTTTGGACTAGTTTCATGATTATAACAAATTAATAAATCATAAATTTTTTCAACATTTAAATCTTTGTTAAATAAAACGTCTAAAAATATTGTTTGAGTTCTTCCAACTTCACTAAAATGAGGTATAACAATTATAAAAATTACATTATGATTATAAGAGTAATGACCTACAATACTAGCATCAAATTTTTTGTAAACACTCCACCCTCCTTGATTTGACGTACCGTTAAATGGGATTAATCCAGAAAAAGATGGACTTGGTAATGGAGCATTGTTTATACTAGGATAATATTCTCCTACTTCTTGACCTGTACCAGTTGTAGTTGTAGGGTCAGAATAAATTTCTGAAAATTTTATTTGTGATGTTGTATTGTCACCAGCTAGACTAGCGACCATTGTTCCTAATATACCTGTCGGATTAGTTGCATCGTAATCTTGTTGACAAATTTCGTTTAAGTTAAACATCTTTTTATTACCTAAGATGTTCTCTACCGTAAAAGTACTCTGGTTTTCATTAGACAGTCTTACGTTTAAAGCGTCTCTATAACTACCCTTAACCTGAAATCTAGGGTCTGGGTCCGTAATCATACCTCCTGTAAATCCTTGAGCTTGAGATAAAGCTGCATTGGATTTTTGTTCGTTTTGTTTTTTAGCCATTTTACAAGTCTAGTAAACCTCTATTATTTTTTACAGGAACCATAGTATTCCATATTTTTCCTATTTGTTTTAGTTCTTCTGCTGTAGGCATGTTATCATCACCTCTAGCTTTACCACATAAAAAGTACCATCTTTTTTCTAATTCTTTAACTACATACATGGAAAGTTTACCATTTATAAAATCTATATTTTTTTGTTGCCACATTATATACTGAGCAACTGCTGTTGTATGACTATCTTTAATCATAGGATGTCCTTTAGCATCTGTAGGGTAAGAAGAGTATACTATTGTTATTTCTGTAATTGCATCATGTTGTATGTTTATTCTATTTCCACTAACATAATACCTTAAAGCTTTTTGTTGTGTGTCCAAAGAATCTTTACCAACTCTTTCTCTATGCACTGCTATTGGTTGTAAAAGTTCTGAATGACGAAAGTTAGAATCTCCTGTACCTCCACGTACACCTAAGAGCTTAACTATATTATCTGGTAATCTTAGTTGTTGGTTTAATAAAAGTCCTTTACCACCTGTTAAATGAGAACTACTGCATATAGCATTTACATTACTAGATTCTAGTGTAAAATTATTCCCTTCTATACCAACTTCTTTTTTTGTTATAGTTAAAGTTGTGCTATCTGTTACGTATGTATATCCTTGCAAACTCTCTGAAAAAATAAAAGCAGATGTATTGTTACTAACATTATTTCCATTTAACTTGTAACTTAATTCAACTAAAGTTAAAGCTAAAGTTGATTTTATACTTACTGCATTTGCTGGTCCATGTTGATTAAGACTAACACTACCAGTAGGTGTATTTCTAAAAAATAAAGTAACTCCATTTAGTGTTATACTATCGTTATAAGAAGGATTATCTGTAAATGTTATAGTTCCACTAGAAGCAGCTCCTGTAGAAGAATAAGTAGATTCTACTTGCTCAAACGTGTCTTTACTTCCAATTAGTAGTTCTGCTTCAAAAGCCCACTCTACCCAACTGTTAATATGAGAACTATAATCTTTCATTCCAAGATTACGTCCTACTGTGTTATATATTCTTTCTATATGTGTATACATAATCTTATACTGACGCTATAAATACTTCTAGTTGATGGTCTGCGACACCTTTAACTT
>TARA_R110002033_G_scaffold90301_2_pt1 | contig 14238 bp, 16 predicted proteins | sample TARA_R110002033 | Tara Oceans TARA_R110002033 (sample SAMEA4397051) | marine metagenome | biome: Polar Biome; feature: [SRF] surface water layer (ENVO:00010504); material: water (ENVO:00002006), including particulate matter (ENVO:01000060) such as... | depth 5 m
TTGATGGTTGGAAAAATGGCTAAAGAGTACAACAAACCTTGTTTAGTGATGGGAGATATGAATGACGTCGCATGGAGTTACACCACACGATTATTTTTGAAAACCAGTGAATTGTTAGATCCACGACGTGGTCGCGGCATGTACAGTACTTTTAACGCAAAAAAAATATTATTTAGATGGCCACTTGATCATTATTTTTTAAGCAGCCATTTTAGATTGGTAAAAATGAATGTCGAAAAATCAATTGATTCTGACCACTTCCCTATTAGTATTAGCTTAGTTATAGCAGGTAAAGATAATTCTGATAAAATGACTGCAGATGCCGATGATAAAGAACTTGCCGATGAGAAAATTGAAGCAGGCAAAAATGGAACACCTCTCTAAATCCTTACAGTCTTTTAAGTATTCGAAAATTTCAAGAATGCCCTGATCCTTTTGAAAATGCTAGTTATTTTGATTAATATGTATTAATTTAGGCAGAAACCACTTTTTATGGAAGAGCATCTACGCTTCGTTATTCACCGCATCAAAGAAAAATTGTGGTTTAGACCGCTTATATTTTGCATCGTCTCGATTGGTTCTGCATTGATTGCACAACTTGCCGATAGAACACGATTACACGAACTTGTTCCTGATATTAAAGTAGAATCATTATCAGAGCTGTTAAATATTATCTCTGCTAGTATGCTTGTAATAGCGATATTTACTGTTGGCTCAATGCTTTCAGCATTTGCTGCTGCTAGTAATACTGCCACGCCAAGGTCGTTCAAATTGATTATTAATGATGACGTTTCAAAAAATGCATTATCGGTTTTTATAGGTTCGTTTATCTTTAGTATCGTTGCTCTGGTTGCTTTAAAAAACGGTTATTATGGCCGAGCTGGATTGTTTACATTATTCATATTCACGCTACTTTTCTTTACTTTAGTTATTCTCACCTTCCTCCGTTGGGTTGAGCGTATTTCTAAACTTGGACGTATGGGACACACCATTAAACTAATTGAAGATACCACAATTTCAGCCATTACGAATCGGTTACAATCACCCAATCTACACGGAATTCGTGTTGATCAACACCGTGGCAGTGGTCAAAATATTGAAAGCCCCTCGACAGGTTATATTCAGCAAATTAATATGAATGCACTGCAAAGGATAGCTAAAAACATGAACGCAATTTTTACTCTGCATGTGATTCCCGGAAAATTCGTTTCTAATCAACAAACGCTACTTTCTTTTCATTCTAGCAATGAAAAAATAGATTTAGACATAAAAAAAATACAAGAAGCATTTACAATTGGAAACTCTCGTTATTTTGAAACTGATCCACGCTTTGGAATTATCACTTTAAGCGAAATTGCTAGTAGAGCATTATCTCCTGCCGTAAATGATCCAGGAACGGCTATCCAAATCATCAACAGCCACATTAAGTTATTTTCAATTTGGAATTCAGTTAAGCAGGAAAATGAAGACGAGGACGTAATATATGATCGCATCGCAGTTCCTGAAATTGAGATCGCTGATTTATTTGAAGATGCTTTCCGCCCTATTGCTCGAGATGGAGCAGCAAACATTGAAGTAATGTTGCGCCTGCAAAAAGCTTTTCATATATTATCTGCTAGTAATAATAAAGATATTTCTCTTGCAAGTTACTTTCACTCCTCACAAGCATTTGATAGAGCTGAGTTGGTAATGAATCTGGAGGCAGATATCATGCTCTTGAAAGAAAACTGTTTAATCTAGACTGTTTACTAACTGATGATATTAGTTCATTAAAAAATTTCAGAATCGATTTTTAGTCCTTCCATAAAAACTAAACTTAGGTTATAAATAAACTACATAAGTTGTAAGACGTAAGCATTTTTTCATGCTGTTAAAAACATTGCATATTCGCAGTGTTTTTTTTTAATCCTAGAATCTACTATCTTTGCTCAGTTTTAGAGTAAAATGTAAGCCATCATCAAAATGATTAAACTTCAAATCACTTAAAAGCTTACAAAAAAAACACGCTCAATACCCACGCTAAATTTAACATATGAAAATATACGTTACCCTGATAATTTCGGCTATTATAAACTTAAGCCAAGCTCAAAATGCAAACAGTTATTTCGAAAAAATTAGAGATAATGAGGCAGAATTAACAGCTTTCTTTTCCCAAATGCCAAAAGGAGGCGATTTACACCATCATTTTAGTGGTTCTATTTATGCCGAACCGATGCTAGAAGATGCTATTACTGATGATTTTTATTTGAATACTAGCACGATGGAAGTACTAAAAGAAAAACCAGAAACCGGCAATTGGGAACGTTTTTCTACTCTAAGTAAAAAAGGGGAATTGTATACCTACAAGCAAAAGATAATGGAAAAATGGTCTGCTAAGGATTATAATGGTGTAAGTTACCCTTCTGACAAATTGTTTTTTGAATCGTTTCAAAAGTTTAGCCCAGCAATCCCAGGACATTTTGGAGAGGGATTAATAGAACTTAAAAATAGAGCTATCTCAGAAAATTTGAGTTACATTGAAACACAACTATCAACAATTCCTGCCGACATTAGCACAAAAGATTTAGCTACATTTAATGCTCAATTGCGTGCAGCAGCAAACAACAAAGACGAAAAAGCAGTAAAAAAATTATTAGAGTCACTTTACAAAACATTTCAAAAAAGAGATGCTAAAAAATATGCCCAAGATTTCAACATTAATTTTGTTGCAAAAATGCACAACGATTTGAAAATTGATGATGATAAATTCACCATGCGTTATCAAAATTTTGTGCTGCGCTTTATGGAGCCTGTAGACTTATTTAAAAATTTAGTTGTCGCTTTCATCTCTGCTGATAGCAGTGATTTAATGGCAGGTGTTAATATCGTCTCTCCAGAAGATGGAGACAATTCAATGAACGATTATTGGCTACACATGGTGATGTTTAACTATTGTCATAGCATTTTTCCTGATGTTAAATATACGTTGCACGCTGGAGAATTAACATTAGGTTTAGTGCAACCTGAGGATTTAACTTGGCATATTAACGATGCAATTTATGTCGCTGGAGCGAATAGAATAGGTCATGGAGTTGACATGGCTTATGAGAAAAATGCGTATTCTTTACTTCAATATATGGCTAAACAGCAAATTCCTATCGAAATAAATCTTGTTAGTAACGAATTTATCCTGCGAGTAAAAGAAAATCGCCATCCCATATCTTTGTACCGAGATTTTAATGTGCCCATAGTTATTAGTACTGATGATGCAGGGATTTTACGTACCAATATGACGGAACAATATGTACTTTTAGCTAAGCGATATAAAGAAGTGTCATACAGTGAAATCAAACAGTATGTGTACAACAGCATCAATTTTAGTTTTATTAAAAACAAAAAAGTAAAGAAAGAATTAGTACAAGATCTTGATAGAAGATTTGAAAAATTTGAAGCAAACTTCCCCTTAAAATAATCTAGTTTTTATAAAATAACGCCACTACTTTATTGAGTGGTATTTAGAAAATAAAAGTCTCTAAGCATTCTAAAATTTCCCTTAATGAATATCAAATTAATTGCCATAGGTAAGACTGACAATAAAGCGCTACAAACCTTAATCGATGATTATACAAAGAGGTTGTCTTTTTATGTCAAGTTTGATTTAGAAATCATTCCTGATATCAAGAATGTCAAAAACTTATCTGAAAGTCAACAGAAAGAAAAAGAGGGCGAACTTATTTTAGCCAAAATAACTCCTACCGATCAGCTAATTTTGCTAGATGAAAACGGGAAAAATTATTCTAGTGTAGGTTTCTCAGAGGAACTTCAAAAAAAGATGAACTCGGGTGTTAAGACTCTAGTTTTTGTAATCGGAGGTCCTTACGGATTTTCTGAAACGGTGTATGCCAAAGCCAAAGGAAAGATATCACTTTCTCTAATGACCTTTTCTCACCAAATGGTTCGCCTATTCTTTATTGAGCAAGTATATCGCGGCTTTACAATTTTGAAAAACGAACCGTATCACCATCAGTAAATAGATACGGTAGTAACTAAAACATAACTCCTTTTAAAAAAGAAATTCCTTTGGGGTTTCATTTGTAAACGAATCTAATTCTCTAATAATAACTTTAGTTTGAAGGTATTGATCGAAAGTCATATTCTTATCAAATGCTAAAATAATTTTTGGCGTCACAGCCAGATCTAAATTATTCAAGTACCCCATTATTAAGTCCCTATCAAAAGTAGTATTATTACAAAGTACCAACTTAGATCCTTTCTTGAAATAGAAAATTAAATCAGCTTTCATAGGTTTATCAACTTCATAATAGACGTGAGTAAACGGAATGAATGCCATGTTTTTACCAATACTATCAGCATAAGCGAAGTAATTGTCAGCTAATTCATTTTTATGCGCTTTTTCTTCTCTCTTTTTAGTTTGCAGCTTTGCAACTTCAGGAATGACTAATTTAAGAGGTAATCGCTTGTCTATATTTAAAATCCAGTTGGTTGAAATTATGCTGTTTTTTCTATTTACTTCAACAATTGTATCATTCCCCTTAGTCTTAAAAAACATATAAATAGCAGAATGATCAGTCACATCACCTACAATAGTGTGATTTGATTTTGGCAATAAAACATCTTCTTTATTTCCACACGAAAATAAAACCAAACATAAAAACAGGATACTATACTTCATCTTTAAGATTTAAAATATTAAATAATTTTACAGCCTCTACTGCTTCTTTGACATCATGAACGCGCAGTATCGCAGCTCCATTAGTTAATGCAATTGTGTTTAATACTGTGGTGCCGTTTAATGCGTTTTGTGCAGTAACTTTCAATGCTTTTTGAATCATTGATTTTCTAGAGATTCCAACTAAAATAGGTAGCTCAAGCGTTTGGTACAAGCGTAACTTTTGAAGGATTTCATAATTTTGCTCCACAGTTTTTGCAAAACCAAATCCCGGATCAATAACCAAATCATTTATTCGCAGGCTTCTTGCTGTTGCAATGCGCTCTGCAAAATAAGAAATACTTTCTTTTAAAATATCCTCGTAATCTGTCTTTTTTTGCATATTTTGAGGATTACCCCTCATATGCATCATGATGTACGGCACATTATATTTCGCTATAACTTCCATCATGCGGCTGTCTAAATGAGACGCTGATATATCATTTATCAATGCAGCACCATGCTCTAAACACGTTGCTGCCACGGTACTCCTAAAAGTATCTATCGAAAGTAAAACATCTGGAAACCGCTTTACAATGGCTTGCACGATTGGAACAATTCGATTTAACTCTTCTTCTTCAGAAACATTTTCAGCGTTAGGCTTACTAGAATATGCACCTACATCTATAAACGTAGCTCCTTCGTCAAGCATTTTTTGAACTTGATCTAAAATGGAATTTTCGCTATTGTAACTACCTCCGTCAAAAAATGAATCGGGCGTGATATTCAAGATTCCCATTACTTTGGGCGTAGACAAATCTATGAGTTTACCCTTGCAATTTATCGTCATGATTATTTTGTTTGTTGTTGCTGGCCTACCGTTTACTTCATTATCGAGTGCAAACCCCATCATCTGGCTAACTTTCGACTTTAAACTTCGGCCTTTTTTAAAATTAATCGTTATTTTTGAGCAAATTTTAGACAAATATACACCAATAATGAAGAATACTTCTCAAGAATATGATGCAGTGATCGCGATATGTCGTTCACTTTACAGCAATAAAATGACAGATTACGGAAGCGCATGGCGTATTTTAAGACTGCCATCATTGACAGATCAAATTTTCATTAAAGCACAACGCATTCGTAGTCTACAAGAGAACGAAGTTAGAAAAATTGATGAGGATGAAAAAGGAGAATTCATTGGGATTATTAATTACTCCATCATGGCTTTGATTCAGTTAGAGTTGGGCGTTGTAGATCAACCAGACTTAAATGTGGCCAGAGCAACTGAATTGTATGATGCTAAAGTCAAAATCACAAAAGAATTAATGGAGGCTAAAAATCACGATTATGGTGAGGCTTGGCGCGAAATGAGGGTAAGTTCACTTACAGATTTGATTCTTCAAAAACTATTACGCGTGAAACAAATTGAGGATAATAAAGGAAAAACGATCGTCTCTGAAGGAATTGATGCCAATTACCAAGACATGATCAATTACTCCATCTTTGCATTAATATTAATGAACGCACACGCATAAATTTCGATTAATTATGAAAAATATCATTACTCAATTTTCCAGAATATTTGTTGGTTTACTATTTATAATTTCAGGTTTAATTAAATTGAACGATCCTGTTGGATTTTCATATAAATTAGCAGAATATTTTAGCGAACCCGTTTTTAATATGCCTTTTCTAGTGCCATTTTCTTTAGGTTTAGCGCTATTTTTAGTTATTATCGAAGTAGTTTTAGGAGTGATGTTACTTATTGGATACAAATCAAAATTCACTATTTGGAGTTTACTATTGATGATTGTATGTTTCACCTTTTTGACTTTTTACTCTGCATATTTTGACGTTGTAAAAGATTGTGGATGCTTTGGAGACGCTTTAAAATTAACACCTTGGCAATCATTTACAAAAGATGTGGTCCTGTTATTTTTCATTCTAATACTATTTTTCAACAAACATTTAGTGAAACCACTATTTGACCATAAAATACAAAATATTATTGCTTACGCGAGTATTGTTTTGTGCATGTTTATGGCTGTTTGGGTACTTAACCACTTGCCTATAATCGACTTTAGGCCCTATGCAGTGGGAGAAAATATTCAAAAAGGAATGGAAATTCCTGAGGATGCACCGCAATCTGTCGTGGAAATGATATTTATTTACAATGTAAACGGTGTTAATACTGAATTCAAAGAAGATGATTTGATGGCGATACCTGAAGGATCTGAATTTGTTGAGCGAAAAGACAACGTTATTACAGAAGGTTACGTTCCCCCAATTCATGATTTTACTATGATGAAAGATGATTCTGACTATAAAGAAGAATTTTTACAAGAACCAAAATTATTGATGTTTGTAAGCTATGACTTAACTATTGCTGATGAAGCAGGTATGTTAAAACTTAAAAACTTAAATGATAAGGCTGTAGCCAAAGGGTATAAAGTTGTAGGGATGACTAATTCATCGAGAGAAGTAATCGAACAGTCAAAGAAAAAATACGGACTCGATTTTGAATATTATACTTGTGATGCTATCGCATTAAAAACAATCGAAAGAGCAAATCCAAGTATTGTTAAATTAGAAAAAGGAACGATCAAGCAAAAAGTACATTACAACGATATTAAAGATTTAGAACTTTAATTTAGCACATACTGAAGCTTTAAAATTATCACTAGAACCAACATTGAATGTTAAGATACTTTCTCAATAAATTAGGATATGCTTTGCTCACGCTATATGGAGTAATCACTGTTATCTTTTTCTTATTTAATGTTTTGCCAGGAGACCCAGCTAGAATGATGCTGGATCAAAATGAAAACTCAGACCAACTTGCTTTAATCAAAAAAAAGTACGGTTTTGATCAACCTATAGCGACCCAATATTTGTATTATTTGAACGACCTCTCTCCTATCTCATTTAATAGTAATAGTCAGGAAGATTACACATTTTTAAGTGAAGGCAAATATAATGCTACGTCATTGTTTACAGTAGCAAATACTACCGTAGTTATTAAAATGCCTTATTTAAGGGAAAGTTTCCAAAAAAGCGGGAAGAAAGTTTCTCAAATTATAGGAAACACTTTACCCAGTACCGCCATTCTAGCCTTGTTTGCTATTGTTATTGCTATTGTTTTTGGAGTCATTTTAGGTGTAATTTCTGCTTTGCATAAAGATACTTGGATTGATCGCCTAATCGCATTAATTAGTACGTTAGGAATGAGCATTCCCTCTTTTTTTAGCGCGATCTTATTTGCATGGCTCTTCGGGTTTGTTTTACAAAAATACACACACCTAAATATGACAGGGAGCTTATATGAAGTAGACGACCTAGGAGAAGGAAGTTACATTCAATGGAAAAATATTATTTTGCCAGCTATTGTTCTTGGTATTCGACCACTGGCTGTTGTTATTCAATTGATGCGTAATTCACTATTAGAGACTTTTGGTCAAGATTATATTAGAACTGCTAGAGCAAAAGGATTGTCTGAGTTTCAAATCATTCGCACCCATGCTTTAAAAAATTCATTGAACCCTGTTGTAACGGCGATTTCGGGATGGTTTGCATCGATGCTTGCAGGAGCCGTTTTTGTCGAATACATTTTTGGATGGAACGGCTTAGGGAAAGAAATTGTAGAAGCGCTAAACAATCTAGACCTTCCTGTAATTATGGGATCAGTGTTAGTGATCTCGACAACATTTGTAGTAATCAATATTTTGGTCGATATAATTTATGCGTATTTAGACCCAAAAATCCGTTTGTCTTAAGCGGATTTCCTTTTTTAAGTTGGCTAATTTTACAGGAAATGTGAGCAATACTATCCCAAGTCTTTATTTTATAATAACACTATTACGTTTTCATTTTGCTTTTTTCGCATCACAATGAGCTTTTTTGCGAATATAAATAGCGAAAATCAAAAAAAATCAAACTTTGATTACCAATCAAATTGTTTCCTTAACTTTGTTAAAAATAAATTTTATGAAAAAAATTATAGCTTTACTCGTAGCTTTTGTAGCGATATCGTGCAATGATTCAAAAGCACAGCAAACTTCTTTTTCTAAAGAAGCTTTAAAAGAAACCTTGGCAAATACGCAAGACCTGCAAATTGCTTTTCAGGACATATTGAAAAAACACGAAGGTAAAACAGTAGTAATTGAAGTTTGGGCTTCTTGGTGCGGAGATTGTATTAAAGCAATGCCAAAACTAAAAGAATTACAAGCAACTCATCCTGATGTGGATTACGTTTTTATCTCCATGGATAAAACAGCTGACAAATGGAAAGCAGGAATCGAAAAACATGATTTAAAAGGAGACCATTATATGGCAAATGACCAAATGAAAGGTGTATTTGCTAATGCAATTGACTTAGATTGGATTCCGAGATATATTGTTGTCGATAAAACTGGGAAAATTGCACTTTACAGAGCAATAGAAACTGATTTTGACAAAATTAATGCTACACTTGCTAGCTTAAAATAAAAAAGGAACTAAAAACGAATACCCACCATATAATTAAACTAAAATGAGAAAGAAAATTGTAGCAGGAAACTGGAAAATGCATAAAAATTCAGAACAAACTGAAGACCTTTTAAATGACTTGATCGCTAAAATACCAACAGATTCTGAGACGCAAATCATTGTTGCTCCTACATTTGTAAACTTAGCTTCAGCTGTAGATCATTTAGAGTTTATTAATATTGATGTTGCTGCTCAAAACATGCATCAAGCAGAAAGCGGTGCTTTTACAGGAGAAATCTCTGCTGATATGTTGAAGAGTATTGGAGTAAATACGGTAATCTTAGGACATTCTGAACGTAGAGCAATCTTTAACGAAACAGATGCTTTGATTGCAAGCAAAGTAGATACTGCTTTGACACATGAGATGACAGTTATCTTTTGTTTTGGAGAAGAATTAAAAGACAGACAAGAAAAGCAACATTTTAATGTAGTAGAAAACCAATTGAAAGATGGTCTATACCACATTAATGAAGCAGCTTGGAAAAATATTGTTTTGGCTTATGAGCCAGTTTGGGCTATTGGAACGGGAGAAACTGCTTCGCCTGAACAAGCGCAAGAAATGCACGAATTTATTAGAGAGAACATTCGTAAAAACTTTGGTGCAACAATCGCTGACGAAGTAAGTATTTTATATGGTGGTAGTGTGAAACCAGAAAATGCAAACGAAATCTTCTCTAAGCCAGATGTTGATGGAGGTCTAATAGGTGGTGCAGCATTAAAAGCAGATGATTTTATAGCAATTGTAAATGCTATCTAAATGAAAAAACAACACTTTATATTAAAAGCGATAATTCATTTTATCGCTTTTTTTATTTTTATAATATTCCATTAAACAGAAATGCTACCTTTGCAAAAAAATTAGACATGTCAAACATATACATAGGATACCATTTTAACATCCAACCAAAAGATGCTTCCAATAAAGAACAAGCATTGCAAATTGCGTCAGAAATTTTAATTGCAGAATTAGGAGAGATGGCTTTTGAAAGCTTTACAGAAACTGAAACCGGCGTTTCGGCATTTGTACAAAAAGATTTATGGGACGATAAAATAGTGGAAGATATACAAATTTTAAAGTCAGAGGAATTTACAATCGAATATACTTTTGAAGAAATCGATCAAGTCAACTGGAATGAAGAGTGGGAAAAAAACTTCGAACCTATTGATGTAGATGGTAACTGCCACGTACGCGCCCCCTTTCACCCAAAAACTGAGGCAGAATTTGATATTGTAATCGAACCCAAAATGAGTTTTGGAACTGGTCACCATGAAACAACACACATGATGATTCAGCATTTATTAGAAATGGATGTTAAAGGTCTAAAAACCCTTGATATGGGATGTGGAACCGCTATTCTTGCCATTCTTGCTGAGATGAAGGGAGCACAACCTATTGATGCTATCGATATCGATAACTGGTGTTACTTAAATTCTATTGAAAATGCCGAACGTAATAATTGTGAGCACATCACAGTTTATGAAGGTGAGGCGGCTTTACTAAAAGACAAAAAATACGATTTAATTATTGCAAACATTAATAGAAATATTTTATTGAATGACATGCAAGCCTATGTTGATTGTTTAAACCCTAAAGGAACCTTATTATTAAGCGGTTTCTATGAAGAAGATATTCCTGTCATCGATGTCTCTTGTACCGAAAAAGGATTAACTTATGTTAAAAAATTTCAAAGAAACAACTGGGTTTCATTAAAATACGTAAATTAGTATAATAAATAAATTACGAAATCAAAACGTACAAAGATGAGTACTAAAGAAAAAGTAAGAGAAAAAGTAAGTAGAAAAGAAGCTCCTACAGCCAACAATGAAATAATTGTTTATAATGACGATGTCAATACTTTTGACCACGTGATAGAAACATTAATTCGCGTTTGTGAGCACACAGCAGAACAAGCAGAACAGTGTTCGTTAATTGTTCATTACAACGGGAAGTGCACTGTTAAAACGGGACCATTAGATAAATTAAAGCCACAATGCACACGCTTATTAGAAGCAGGAATTAGTGCTGAAATTATTTAAATATAGTAACAGCCCTGATAATAATTTTTATCGAAAGCAAAATACGAAAAAAGCATCTCAATTGAGATGCTTTTTTCATGTGTTAAAGTAGTCACTTAGTTAATGTGGTAGCTTATTTTTGAATACACCGTAAAGGTACGTCCCTAAAAGTGCGCCAAATAAGACAATGAATATGCTCCAAAAACCAGCTCCAATAAGAATATAAATAGGTCCAGGACAAGCACCTACAAGTGCCCAACCCAATCCAAATAAAATCCCTCCTATCCAGTAACGGCTATTACTATTTTCTTTGTCGGCAATTACAATTGGTTGACCGTCTATATCCTTTATATTTTTTCTTTTGATGATTTGAATACCAATCAATCCAGTTATTATCGCTGTAGTAATAATACCATACATATGGAACGATTGAAATTGAAACATTTCATAAATGCGGTACCATGAGACCGCTTCCGACTTAGTTAATACGATTCCGAATATGAAACCAACTAATAAAAATTTAAGTACTTTCATATTTTAAAAAATTAAGGGGAAAATTAAATACGCCATGATCAGTCCACCAATGAAAAAACCAATCACAGCTTTTAGTGATGGAATTTGCAAATTACTCAAGCCAGAAATAGCATGTCCAGAAGTACATCCTCCAGCATAGCGCGTCCCAAAACCAATAAGCAAACCTCCAATTAACAAAATTGCAATTCCTTTTATAGAGGTAAATACTTCATTGCCAAAAAGCACTTGTGGAGCTAATTTACCGTTTGGTGCATCAATACCATAAGTTGCCAATTGTTCGATCGTTTTTGGATTGATTGAGACATTTGAGGGCTCACTCATAAAATTTACAGCAATAAAGCCACCAAGCATTGCTCCTAAGACTACAACTAGGTTCCAGCGTTGCGCTTTCCAGTCAAAATCAAAAAAAGCAGTGCGCTTCCCTGCACCCATTATCGTACACATTGATCTTAAATTAGATGACATTCCAAAAGACTTACCAAAGTAAATCAACGAAAGCATAATGAGGGCAATTATAAAACCTGACACGTACCATGGCCAAGTGTAAAAAAGTATATTCATGACAATTATTTTATTTTTACAAAGATAGGATAGTTATATTTTTCTGAATGTGAGAAATGTTACATTTAATACTTTCGATTAAAATTTTAATTTAAAATACTTTCTTATGCCTATTTTAAAGTTCTCATTATCTTTGTTTTCTAATAAAATCAGTACACGTTAAAATTCGTGATATTTAAAAAATAATTTTCGATGCAAAAAATCTTTTTACTATTATTGGTTACACTTCTATCAGCCTCATGCGTGAGTACAAAATCAACCTTAAAAAATGTAGATGATAACGCTCCAATCCCGCTCCTTACTGTAGATAACACTTTTGTAATTAAAGAGTTCAGCACAGATAAGCGATACGGATATGATAAAGATTACCCCGTCAATGTTTTCTATTATACTACTAGAAATGAAACGATCAATCAAGAGCGTTATTTAAATGCACTAGCTGGACCAAAGGGTCAAAAAATAAGCTTTAAAAAATTAGAAAGCTGTTGTCCCTTCCCTTCAAAAAGAAGCGAAATGGGAGCTGGGTTCTTGGATGTATATGAAGTAACTTGGGAAGGTTTGAAAACACCTGTTATTCTATATATGAACATTTATGAAAAAGGGTACCTCAAAGTTCCGGTTGGTTTTGGCCTTAAAAAATAGAATGAAATAATGTATATGTGTAAAGTAAAAGTTTCTATTTTTTGAACTTCTATTATTTTCGAAAAATAAATCGATATAGCTCCATTTTTGCCAAATGCCACTTCTATAAAAAAAGTTAAATTGTGAAGGCTAACTCCTAAATCATGGTTACCTTTGCAGCTTTAAAAACACTACTTTATGAACATACAAAATATACCACAAATTAAGCATACAGACAGCGGAAACTTTTTCTTGCTAGCTGGTCCATGTGCTATTGAGGGAGAAGAAATGGCAATGAGAATCGCTGAAAAACTTGTTGGAATCACCGATAAGTTAGCTATTCCTTATGTATTTAAAGGCTCGTTCAAGAAAGCAAATCGTTCAAGAATTGATAGTTTCTCTGGAATAGGTGATGAGAAAGCGTTAAAAATTCTTAGAAAAGTTTCTGAAACTTTTGGAGTACCTACAGTTACAGACATCCATACAAATGAAGACGCTGCAATGGCTGCTGAATATGTAGATATACTACAAATCCCAGCTTTTTTGGTAAGACAAACAGATTTAGTTATGGCTGCTGCCAATACTGGAAAAGTTGTTAACCTAAAAAAGGGACAATTTATGAGTCCTGAAAGCATGAAACACGCTGTACAAAAGGTTTTAGATTGCAACAATCAAAATGTAATGGCTACTGATCGTGGAACTATGTTTGGTTATCAAGATATGATTGTTGATTACAGAGGAATCCCTACAATGCAACAATTTGCAACTACCGTCCTAGACGTAACACACTCATTACAACAACCTAATCAAACAGCGGGTGTAACTGGTGGAAGACCTGATATGATTGAAACTGTCGCAAAAGCTGGAATTGCTGTTGGTGTTGATGGAATCTTCATTGAAACACATTTTGATCCTGCTAATGCAAAAAGTGATGGAGCAAACATGCTACACCTTGACTACTTTGAAGCGCTAATGACCAATTTGGTTGCGATCAGACAAACAATAAATAAATTTTAATTTTTACAATACGTTCATTGAAAAAGATAATTTTATACAGTGCTTTTATAGCGCTTGTATGTACGACTGCGGTAAGCGCACAAGAAGAAATCAAAGTCCAAGAGAAATACACTGCTCATAACAAAGGAAAATTCTTTGTGTCATGGGGTGGAAACAGAGAAAGCTACACTAAATCCGACGTTAATTTCAAAGGAAAAGATTACGATTTTACAGTAGATAATATGACTGCACATGATAAACCAAAAGGATGGCATGTCGATTATATTAATCCTGCAAATATGACTATTCCTCAAACTAACTTTAGAATGGGG
>TARA_R110002033_G_scaffold24487_6_pt1 | contig 14237 bp, 8 predicted proteins | sample TARA_R110002033 | Tara Oceans TARA_R110002033 (sample SAMEA4397051) | marine metagenome | biome: Polar Biome; feature: [SRF] surface water layer (ENVO:00010504); material: water (ENVO:00002006), including particulate matter (ENVO:01000060) such as... | depth 5 m
AGTTATGGTGTTGAAGCAACATCCTTATCTCAATTTAGATACAAATGTTAATACATCAATGCTTTACGGAATGAGCCAATTAGTTAGTGATAGTATGGGTATCTATACACAACCTAATAAAGCAATTGTTGGGTCTAATGCATTTGCGCATAGCTCAGGTATTCATCAAGATGGAATGATTAAAAATCGTGGGACGTACGAAATTATCAATCCAAAAGATGTTGGTGTCACTGAGTCGGCAATTGTTTTAACCGCAAGGAGTGGAAGAGCGGCTTTAGCTTATAGAGCTAAAAACGTAGGTTACGAATTAACTAAATTACAGTTGGACGAAGTGTATGCAGATTTTTTAAGTTTTGCAGATAGAAAGAAAGAAATTAATGATAGTGATATTCATCAAATCATTGAAGAAAGTAAAGTGTACCAACAAATAATTTCAGCGTAGATGTCAAAGAAAACACTTTTCGATAAAGTCTGGGATGCACATGTTGTGAGTACGATAGAAAATGGTCCGCAAATACTATATATAGATAAGCATTTAATACACGAAGTAACGAGTCCACAAGCTTTCAATGAATTGGAAGATCGTGGAATTTCTGTATTTAGACCAGATCAAATTGTAGCAACAGCAGATCATAATACACCAACATTAAATCAAGATCAACCAATTAGAGATACACTTTCTAGGCAACAATTAGAACAACTTTCTATTAATTGTAAAAAGAACAATATTACATTATACGAGTTAGGACATAAGTATAATGGAATTGTCCATGTAATGGCTCCTGAGTTAGGAGTGACACAACCAGGCATGACCATGGTCTGTGGAGATAGTCACACGTCAACACATGGTGCCTTCGGTACTATTGCTTTTGGCATTGGGACAAGCCAAGTCGCACAAGTCTTTGCGAGTCAATGCTTGTTGCTTACCAAGCCAAAGAGCTTAAGAGTTTCGGTCAATGGCAAATTGAAGAATGGCGTCTTACCAAAAGATGTCATTCTTTATATTATTTCAAAATTAGGAACAAATTCGGGTACAGGTTATTTCTGTGAATATGCCGGAAATGTTTTTGAGGAAATGAGTATGGAAGGTCGTATGACGGTTTGTAATATGAGTATTGAAATGGGAGCACGTGGTGGAATGATTGCACCAGATGAAACTACTTTTGAGTACGTGAAAGGTCGAAAATTTGCTCCAGAAGGCGAACACTTTGAAAAGAAAGTAGCCTATTGGAAAACTTTACCGACAGATGAAGGTGCTAGTTTTGATATGGAATATAGCTTTGATGCCGAAGATATAGAACCTATGATTACTTATGGAACCAATCCAGGAATGGGAATTAAAATTTCTGAAACTATTCCTGTTGATGAAAATCCATCTTTTAAAAAGTCATTGGCTTACATGAATTTTGAAGCTGGTGAAAGCCTAATCAATAAACCTATTAATTTTGTGTTTATAGGGAGTTGTACAAACTCTAGAATTGAAGATTTTAGAGTCGCAGCAAAATATATTAAAGGAAAGAAAAAAGCGAATAATGTTACAGCTTGGTTAGTACCAGGAAGTAAGCAAGTAGAAGCTCAAATTATAGAAGAAGGCTTAAAAACTGTATTTGAAGATGCAGGATTTGAATTGCGTCAACCAGGTTGTTCAGCATGTTTGGCTATGAATGACGATAAAATTCCACAAGGAGAATATTGTGTATCTACTTCTAATAGAAATTTTGAAGGACGACAAGGGCAAGGTTCAAGAACTATTTTAGCGAGTCCTTTAGTTGCTGCAGCAACTGCAGTAGAAGGTAAAATTATTGATATTTCAAAACAATTAAATTAATGGAAAAATTTACAACATTACAATCTAGAACCATTCCATTAAGTGTTGAGAATGTAGATACAGACCAGATAATTCCCGCACGTTTTTTAAAAGCTACCGATAGAAAAGGATTTGGCGATAATGTATTTAGAGATTGGAGATATCATAAAGACGGAACAGTTAATACGGATTTTGTGTTAAACGATTCTAAATATTCGGGAAGCATTTTAGTTGCAGGAGATAATTTTGGTTGTGGATCTAGTAGGGAACATGCAGCTTGGGCAATTACAGATTTTGGATTTAAAGTCGTGGTCTCTAGTTTTTTTGCAGATATTTTTAAAGGAAATGCTCTAAATAATGGTTTGTTACCAGTTCAAGTTTCTAAAGAGTTTTTAAGTGACTTATTGCAGCAAATTGAGTCCAATCCACAGACGGAATTAACGGTTAATCTTATAGATCAAACTATTTCGGTTAATGATTCAGATTTATCTGAAGATTTTGAAATAGATGCTTACAAAAAAACGTGCTTAATTAATGGTTATGATGATATTGATTATTTATTAAGTAAAAAAGCAGAAATTGAAGCTTTTGAACAACAAAGTGTGTAGATTAGCATCTTATAATAGACAATAAAAAAAGATTAAGATTTCCGATATTTCGGATATAAAAAAAGGTTTTAATGAAATTAAATATAGCAGTTTTACCAGGAGACGGTATTGGTCCAGAGGTAACAAAACAAGCCATTAAGGCATTGACAGCGATTGCTTCAGAGTACAATCATAATTTTAAATTTACAGTTGCAGATGTCGGTGCAATTGCCATTGATAAGCATGGTGATGCCTTGCCAGACGAAACTTTAGAATTGTGTAAAAAGAGTGATGCTATATTATTTGGTGCAATTGGTGATCCAAAATATGATAATGATCCTTCAGCAAAAGTAAGACCAGAACAAGGTTTGCTTAAACTTAGAAAGGAGATGGGATTGTATGCTAATATAAGACCAGTAAAAGCTTATAAGACTTTGTTAGATAAGTCGCCTTTAAAAAAACATATTATTGAGGGTACAGATATTAGTATCTACAGAGAATTAACGGGTGGAATTTACTTTGGAGAAAAAGAATTATCTGAAGATGGTAACTACGCTTCGGATTTGTGTGCTTATACACGAGAAGAAATTGAACGTATTGCACGTTTAGCATTTGTTGCTGCTCAAAATAGAGATCATAGGCTAACTTTAGTAGATAAAGCTAATGTTTTAGAATCTTCTAGGTTATGGCGAAAGGTTGTGAAAGAACTTGCAGAAGAATATCCAGATGTAAAACTAGACTTTTTGTTTGTAGACAATGCAGCAATGCAAATGATATTAAACCCAAAACAGTTTGACGTTATACTAACAGAGAATATGTTTGGAGATATTATAAGTGATGAAGCCAGTGTTATTGGTGGGTCAATTGGTTTATTAGCATCAGCATCTGTTGGTGATAAATATGCAATGTTCGAACCTATACATGGTTCCTATCCACAAGCTACAAATAAGGGAATTGCAAATCCAATAGCCTCTATATTGTCTGCTGCTATGTTGTTGAGTCATTTTGGTTTACATAATGAAGCTGAATTAATTAGGTTAGCCGTTGAAAAATCATTAAAATTGAACATTACAACACCAGATATCAATTCGGTAATTGATACAGTAACGACGACTAATGTTGGAGATTTTGTTGAAGATTTTATCTTTAATCCAAAAGATACAAATCTTAATTTTAAGAATATCCACCTTGGGCAATCCACAATAATATAATTACACATGTCAACACAGCCAAAGTTAACGCGCTTTAACCAAAACGTTTTGTCTAAATATCAGATATATAATAGTATATTTATGACATTGCCTTTTGATACTATTACAAAAACAGGAGCTCTTCTACCGTTATTTCATGAGACTTGTCATAAAGGATTTGCACATCAAGAAGATCCAACGACTATTGTAGATACATTTTTTAAAAAATATCAAGGACGTCGCTCCTCAGAGAGTCAAATAAATTTACTTTTTAGATTTATTCAATATATAGAAAGACAAGTTGTATTGTTTGATGCTATTGAGGATGCTGCATTTCCTGTGGTAAATAATATGGATGGTATTGGTACTTTAAGGAGTTTAAAAGAAACGGTTACTGCAGATAATAAAATAGAGCTACTTCGTGAATATTTAGAAGAGTTTAAAGTGAGAATTGTATTAACAGCACACCCAACTCAGTTTTATCCAGGTTCAGTTTTAGGAATTATTACAGATTTAACAGAGGCGATCCGAGAAAATGATTTATTAAGAATTAACGACTTGCTAGCGCAATTAGGGAAAACACCATTTTTTAAAGACAAAAAGCCATCTCCTTTTGATGAGGCTGTGAGTTTAATATGGTATTTAGAAAATGTGTTTTATAAATCTTTCGGAAGTATTTTCGATTATATCCAACAGAATATCTTTGACGGAAAAGAAGTTGATAACGATATTATTAATATTGGTTTTTGGCCAGGAGGAGATAGGGACGGAAATCCTTTTGTTACGCCAGAAATTACGCTTAAAGTTGCTGATAGGTTACGATTATCAATTATAAAGAATTACTACAGAAACATAAGACAGTTAAAGCGTAAATTAACGTTTGAAGGAGTTGAAGGCCGTATGGCAAATTTAGAAAATGAGCTTTATAATATTATAACTAATGAAGCGTCTAGTTTAACGTTACCTTTTTTAGTTTCAGAATTAAAAGCAGTAAAGCAGATTATTAAAGATAATCACCAGTCGTTATATATAGATGAGGTTAATAGTCTATTAAATAAAGTTCACCTTTTTGGATTTCATTTTGCTAATTTAGATATAAGACAAGATAGTCGAAAACATGAGAAGTTTTTCAATGACATGGTAAATGCGTTGATAGAAAGTGGAAGTGCTATTTTTCCTAAAGATTATCATGATTTATCGCAAACTGAACAGATTAAGATTTTGTCTACAGTAGAGGGTTCAGTTGATTTGTCATTAATTAATGATGAGGAGACTTTGAAGGCTTTAAAAACCATGAAGGTCATAAAGACAATTCAACAGAATAATGGAGAGCAAGCTGCAAACCGTTATATTATAAGTAATAACCAAACTACTTTGCATGTTATGCAGTTGTTCGCAATGTTAAAGTTAGTTGCGTTTCAAGATGAGTTAACTGTTGATATAGGTCCATTATTTGAGACAATAACAGATTTAGAGAATGCACCAAAAGTAATGGAGGAGTTATATACTAATCCAGAATATGCTGCACACTTAAAGTCAAGAGGAAATAATCAAACGATTATGCTTGGCTTTAGTGATGGCACAAAAGATGGTGGTTATTTAATGGCAAACTGGGCAATTTTTAAGGCCAAAGAGAATTTAACAAGAGTGTCTAGAGAACATGGTATTAAAGTAATATTCTTTGATGGTCGTGGTGGACCACCAGCAAGAGGTGGTGGAAAAACGCATAATTTTTATGCGTCATTAGGGCCAACTATAGAGGATAAAGAAGTGCAGTTAACAATTCAAGGACAAACAATTAGTTCTAATTTTGGGACCTTAGAATCTTCTCAATATAATTTAGAGCAGTTAATTAGTTCAGGGATAGGGAATAGGTTGACAGATGCAGATTTAAGTATGCAGCCAGAAAATAGGGAAGTAATGACTGATTTGGCTAATCGTAGCTATGAAGCTTATTCTAATTTTAAAGCGCATCCTAAGTTTATTTCGTATTTAGAACACATGAGTACTTTAAAATATTATGCAAAAACTAATATTGGAAGTAGGCCATCTAAGCGAGGTAAGTCTGAAGGTTTGGTATTTGAAGACTTAAGAGCAATACCTTTTGTAGGTTCTTGGAGTCAATTAAAACAGAATGTACCAGGATTTTTTGGAGTAGGTACAGCTTTAAAACATTATGAAGATGCTAATGAGTTTGAAAAAGTTCAGCATTTATTTAAAACATCAAGTTTTTTCAAAACGTTAATTGAAAATAGTATGATGTCGTTATCTAAGTCATTTTTCGATTTAACACGTTATATGTCTGAAGATAATGAATACGGTGAATTTTGGAATCTAATTTATCAGGAGTATGAGACTTCAAAAAGACTGATTTTAAAACTCACAGGATTTACAGAATTAATGCAAGAGGAACCGTCTGGTAAGGCATCAATTGCAGTAAGAGAATCTATTGTGTTACCATTGTTAACAATACAGCAATATGCATTGAAGAAAATTCAAGAGTTAGAAAAAGCTGAGGTTAGAGATGAGGAGCAAATAAAAATATTTGAAAAAATGGTGATGCGTTCATTGTTTGGAAATATAAATGCGAGTCGTAATTCGGCTTAAATAAAAAGAAGTATTGAAGATTAAAAGCCTGTAGAATAATATATTCTAACAGGCTTTTATTTATTAAAAAACCCTCTAAGTATTTTACTTAGAGGGTTTTTAGTATGTTAAACTTTTAAATGTAATTAATGCTCATTCAATCTAAAATCTGGATATGCATCCATACCATGTTCATGTGCATCTAAACCTTCTAGTTCTTCGCGTTCAGAGACTCTAATGCCAACAGTTTTCTTTAGTGTGAATATGATAAGGAAAGAAGATATTATGCATAGTATAGCGTAAGAAGCTACACCTAGAAGTTGGCTCAGAAATTGCGAGGCTCCAGCAAGGTTTCCAAAGATTCCAACAGCTAATGTTCCCCAAATACCACAAGCAAGGTGAACAGCAATAGCTCCGACTGGATCATCTAGTTTAATTTTGTCAACTAATGCTACAGCAAATACGATAATTGCTCCGGCAATGGCTCCAATTAAAATCGCATCTGTAGGGCTCATCTGGTCTGCACCAGCAGTTATACCAACTAGTCCTCCTAAGATACCGTTAAGGAACATTGTTAAATCTAAATTTTTATATTTTAAAGTAGAAACAAGTGCGGCAACAACACCACCAGCTGCAGCAGCTAAGCATGTTGTTACTAATGTTAATGATGTCAATGCTGGGTCAGCAGATAATACTGAGCCACCATTAAAACCAAACCAACCCAACCATAAAATAATAACACCAGCAGTTGCTAGTGGTATGTTATGTCCAGGAATAGCTTGAGGTAAACCGTTTTTAAATTTACCAATTCTAGAACCTAAAAGGTAAACTGCTACTAATGCAGCCCAACCTCCAACAGAATGTACTAATGTTGATCCTGCAAAATCATAAAAAGGTGTTTCTAAAGTTTGTAAAAATCCGCCACCCCATTTCCAAGAACCTGCAATTGGGTAAATTAAACCGACATATATGATTGTAAATATCATAAAAGGTCCAATTTTCATGCGTTCTGCCACGGCTCCAGATACAATTGTAGCTGCTGTTGCTGCAAACATGCCTTGAAATAAGAAATCCGTCCAATAAGTGAAACCTGCATTGTATGTTAAATCGAGTATTGCTTTTCCTGTTTCAGGATCTATAATTGTTGGTGAATCTAAGCCGAAACCTGCAAATCCAATAAATCCATTAAAATCTCCAGGATACATTAAGTTGAAACCTACTAGGCAGTAGAGAAGAAGGCCTACTGTAATTATAAATATGTTTTTAAATAAAATGTTAAGTGTATTTTTTTGACGAGTTAATCCGATTTCTAAAAATGCAAATCCTAAATGCATAAAGAAAACAAGGGCTGTACAGATCATCATCCATACATTGTTTATTGTTAATAATTCCATGTGTTTTATTTTAAAGTTTGTGCTCCTTTTTCTCCGGTCCTTATTCTGTATACGTCATCTATGTGAGAAACAAAGATTTTACCATCACCTACATCTCCTGTGGATGCGGATTCTAATATGGCTTTAATCGTTACTTCTTCAAAATCGTCATTAACAACGATAGATAAATAGCGTCTTTGTATATCACTTGTGCTATAGGAAACACCTCGGTAAACATGACCTTCTTTGTCGTTTCCGAGTCCAGTAACGTCCCAGTAAGAGAAGAAATTTACACCAACTTCATGCAGTGCGTTTTTTACGGTAGAAAATTTTGATTTTCTAATAATAGCTTCAACTTTTTTCATGAAAAAAAATTTAAATTTATTTAGTTAAGAGGTAAATCTATATAAAGTTTAATGATGCCCTACTGAAAAATGGGGTTTCTGGTAAATTTTTACGAATTTTTTAGTTTGTGCCCTTTAAAATTTAGTATTAGCTAATGTTTAATCATTTTTTGACTTTTGATTGTTTGTGTAGAGTCGTTTAAAAAGTAAAAACCTTCAAAGTCTTAACTTTGAAGGTTTTTTTGTCTAATCATTTAAACTATAAAATTTAAATAAAACTATGTAGTGAATAAGTTGGGTTTTATTCTCTTGCTCTTTTTCCAGGGTAAGCAATTTCGCCATGTTCAGAAAGGTCAAGGCCAACTGTTTCTTCTTCTTTTGTAACTCGAAGTCCCATTGTTGATTTTAAGATTTTAAGAATAATGAAAGATAAAACAACAGACCAGACAGCATAAGCTAATACACCAATTGCTTGTGTTCCTAATTGTCCAAATCCTCCACCATTAAATAAACCGATTCCTTCATCTCCATTAATTCCCCATAGTCCAATTACTAAAGTTCCCCATGCTCCTGCAACACCGTGTACGGATGCAGCACCGATGGCGTCGTCAATTTTTAATTTCTTTTCAATAAATTCAATTGAGAATACCACGATAATACCTCCAATAAGTCCTGCGAATATAGCTCCAACAGGAGACATGTTTCCACAGCCTGCTGTTATACTAACTAGACCAGCAAGTGCTCCATTCAAAGTTTGTGGTAGATTTGGTTTTCCGTACCATATCCAGGTTGTAATTAAAGCTCCTAAACCACCAGCTGCTGCTGCTAGATTGGTAACTAATACAACGTTTGAAGCTCCAATAGCGTCAGCGCCACCCCAAGCTAATTGAGATCCACCGTTAAATCCAAACCATCCTAACCATAGGATAAATACACCTAAAGTTGCTAGTATTTGGTTGTGTCCTGGGATTGGCATAACTTTTCCGTCAACATATTTTCCAATTCTTGGTCCTACCATAAAAGCAGCAACTAATGCAGCCCATCCACCTACAGAGTGAACAATAGAAGATCCAGCGAAATCAATAAAGCCTAAGTTGGTTAACCAACCAGACCCTTGCCATTGCCATCCACCTGCGATTGGGTAGATAAGCGCAGTCATTACTATTGAAAAAATAGCGTAAGTAGAGTATTTTGTACGTCCTGCAATTGCTCCAGAAACGATTGTTGCTGCGGTAGCTGCGAACATTGTTTGGAATAATAAATCAGCACCTTCACCTTGCATTAATCCACCCCAGAAAAATGTACCACTTTCGTTTGCGGTTCCATACATTAAAGAATAACCTACAAACCAGTAGGTTAATGACCCAACACAAATGTCAAGTAAGTTCTTCATTGCTATATTGGCTGCATTTTTAGAACGAGTCATTCCTGTTTCAACAAGGGTAAAACCAGCTTGCATAAAGAAAACTAGAATGGCTGAAAGTAGCATCCAAAGCATTCCCATATCGCCATTTATGGCAGCAACAGCAGCTTCAACTTCGGTAGGTTCGGGAGCAGCATCTTGCACTGCAATAAGGCTTGGGAAGAATGTTAAAATATTATTTATCATAATAATTGGTGTTAGTTAGTATTTTTTTTTAGAATGAGTATATAGCGGCTAAAGTAAATGCACTTAGGCTACTAGCTGCTAAGCCATCATTGTCTATAACATTACCGTATATTCCTCCGTCAGCATCTGTTAAAGAGTCTAATCTAAACTCTGGCTTAATGATTAAGTTATCATCAACAGTATAGCTACCAGTTAATGTTAGTCCTAATACACTTGGGTAGTCTACATTATCTACATCGCCATGTAATGCAAAATATTCACCTCTTAATCCAATACTGAAATCATCAGATGTTGCTAATTGTGGGTATAGTGCAGCGCCATAAAATCCGCTACCGTCGTTGTCATTGTATGCGGCGTTGATTCCTAAAAAGAAAGTATCTGATAAATCGAAACCACCTGTGTAGTCTACTTCAAAACCTAATCCGCCATTGTTTCCGCTATCATAGTATAAGTTTAAGAATTGACCAGAATATCCTAATTGAGCACCAAATGAATATTCACCTGTAAAAGAAGTGTCGTTAGTATCCCAAGGATTCATAACAGCTAACATTAAGCTAAAATCATCAGATAAAGCGAAATCAGCTTTTAAACCAACATGAGAAAATGGTCCACTTGAAAATAAATAAGATGTACTGTAGTTAAAGTTTGCTGCAGGAGCTATAACTTCATATCCTAAAAACGTGTTGAAACGTCCCATTGTTAAAGTTGTGCTTTCTGAAATATTATAGTAAACGTATGCTTGGTTTACGATACCGTCAACAATATCGTTACTAAATGTAGCGCCAGCTCCTCTTGGTCCTGTAACTAAATCAAGTACTGCGCCTACTTTGCCACTTTCATAGCTGGCAATAATGTTACCCATGCCTAATGCGAAACCAGTTTGGCCGGCAAAAGCTGTTCCGAATGTTGCTCCAGCATCATCAGGTGCACTTAAGTAGGTTTGGTAATAAGCATCTACACTTCCGGATAATGTGAATTTTTTTTCCTTTGCGACTTCTGTTGAGTCTTGTGCAGTTAATACTACTGACATTAGAAGTAATGTTAGAGTGAAAATTTTCTTCATAATAATATATTTAAAATAGTTAGTTCGCTCCAAATCTATGTATTATTAGTTTATACCCTTTAAAAAAAAGGGGTAAAATGGGTATTTTTATGAATTTGTAATTTTATACCCTATAAATTTTGGGGTAAAAATTTTTTATACTGTTTTTTTTGAAATATCAATAATTGCGAATTTCATAAATCGAAAAAAAAATGCAAATAATTTGAGTAATATTTAGTTTTTGGTTTTATTCGAAATCGTTTTCGCAATAAATAAACATTTTTGTTAAACATTTTTCATTAGCTTATTAGTAGTAAAATGCATTATTATTGAAAGATTTTCATTCAAAATGCTCTTTATTATTGATATGAGAAAACTGATTCAAGTATTTTTTTAATCAATTTATTGAATCTATCTTACAGCTGAAATAGGGTGTAAAAACCTTTAAAATTTTTCTGAATTATGTTTAAGAAGCAAGGACTTTATTTACCAGAATTTGAACACGAAAATTGTGGTGCTGGATTCATCTGTAATCTAAAGGGAGAGAAGACAAATCAAATTATACATGACGCCTTAGAAATACTGGTAAAACTAGAGCATCGAGGAGGTGTAAGTGCTGATGGAAAAACAGGTGATGGAGCAGGCCTTTTAATAGATATTCCACATGCTTATTTTAAGCGTGTTTGTGGGTTTAAAGTGCCAGTAAAAGGTAAGTATGCCGTAGGTATGGTTTTCTTGCCAAAAAACAGAAATCAATATAAGTTTTGCAAGGATACTTTTGAGAAAGAAATTATAGCTCAAGGACTCTCTGTAATTGGATGGAGAGAAGTGCCTGTAGATTCTACACAATTAGGTGAAATCGCCTTAGCTTCAGAACCTAATATAGAACAACTTTTTGTTGGGAAATCTAATGAAGTTTCTGAGGCAGATTTTAAAGCAAAACTCTATGCAGCACGTAAGATAACAGAGCATACCGTTAGAAAATCTAAGATGTCGCAAAGCTCTTATTTTTATGTGTCTAGTTTATCAATGAATACACTTATATATAAAGGTATTATTATGCCAGAAGATATAGGTCCTTATTACAAAGATTTACAAGAAGACGATTTAGTAACACGATTGGCTTTAGTGCATCAACGTTTTTCCACGAATACCATGCCTACTTGGGAGTTAGCGCAACCATTTAGATTTATGTGTCAGAATGGAGAAATAAATACCCTTCGAGGAAATATTAGTAGAATGCGTGTACGTGAGGAAATCATGAAAAGTGACGTTTTCGGTCCGCAAATAGAAAAATTATTTCCAATTATTTTACCAGGAAAATCAGATTCAGCTTCTATGGATATGGTGGTAGAATTGTTGACACACACAGGTCGTTCATTGCCAGAAGTCATGATGATGATGATTCCCGAAGCTTGGGAAAAACACAAAACCATGTCGCCAGAGCGTAAAGCATTTTACGATTACAATGCTTGTATTATGGAACCTTGGGATGGACCAGCTTCTGTACCATTTACAGATGGAAATTATATAGGTGCATTATTAGATAGAAACGGTTTAAGGCCGTCGCGATATACAGTGACTAAAAGTGGTAAATTGATTATGTCTTCAGAAATTGGTGTTGTAGATATTGCACCAGAAGATGTTGAAAGTCACGGTCGTTTAGAGCCTGGTAAAATGTTTTTAGTAGACATGAACCAAGGTCGAATTATTAATGACGAAGAAATAAAAAGTAAAATTGTTAGAGAAAGACCATATCAAGAATGGTTAGATAAGACGAGGTTACACCTAAAAGATATTCCTTACACAGGTGAAACGTGTCCGATTGAAACTCTAGATATAAAAACAAGACAACGTTTATTTAATTATACGTTTGAGGATATTCAAGAAGTCATTACACCAATGGCACAGAAAGCTAAAGAAGCTTTAGGGTCTATGGGAATTGATACGCCTTTAGCAGTTTTATCTAATAAACCGCAATTAATTTCAAACTACTTTAAGCAATTATTTGCTCAGGTTACAAATCCGCCTTTAGACGGAATTAGAGAAGAGATTGTTACAGATATTAGTTTGTCTTTAGGAAAGGATAGAAACATTTTTAGTATTACCGAAAGGCAATGTAGAAAATTGAAAATTCAGAATCCAGTAATTTCAAATGACGATTTAGCTAAAATTAGAAATATTCAAGTTGAAGGCTTTAAAGCCGAAACAATTGAGATGTTATATCAAAAAGATAAAGGTCTTAATGGTTTAGAGGATGCTTTAGACAGCATAATAGTTCAAATTGAAAAAGCTTTAGTTAGAAAAACAAATATTATAATCTTATCAGATAGAGGTGTTAGTAAAGAAATGGCGCCAATCCCACCATTATTAGCTTGTTCTTATGTAAGCCATCAGATGAATCGTTTACGTAAGCGTTCATATTTCGATATTATTATTGAATCTGCAGAGCCACGTGAGCCACATCATTTTGCAACATTATTTGGTTATGGAGCAAGTGCTGTAAACCCTTATATGGTAAATGAAATCATTAGAGCGCAAGTTAAAGAAGGCTTCATTACTGATATGGATGAGCAAAAGGCGGTTGATAATTTCAATAAAGCTATCGGAAAAGGAATACTGAAAGTAATGAATAAAATAGGAATCTCAACCTTACGTTCTTACAGAGGTTCTCAGATTTTTGAAATCGTAGGGTTTAATTCTCAATTTGTTGAAAAATACTTTCCTTATACAGCTTCAAGAATCGAAGGCATAGGATTATATGAAATTGAAAAAGAAATAGAAAAGCGCTATAAATTTGCCTATCCAAATACCGAAGTTGATAAGCGTTTAGGATTAAATATAGGTGGAGATTATAGATGGAGACGTAATGGAGAAAAGCATTTGTTTAATCCAAGAACAGTTGCAAAATTACAACAAGCTGTGAGATTGAGTGACCAAGCGAGTTACGATGTGTATGCAAAAGCCATTAATGAACAGTCAGAAAATTTAATGACCATTCGTGGGTTGTTTGAATTTAATAATATTGACCCAATTCCTATTGAAGAAGTCGAACCTTGGACAGATATCGTAAAACGATTTAAAACAGGTGCGATGTCATACGGTTCAATTTCGCGTGAAGCGCATGAAAATTTAGCCATTGCTATGAATAGGATTGGAGGAAAATCTAATTCAGGTGAAGGAGGAGAAGACCGAAGACGTTTTCAACCCGATGTCAATGGCGATAGCAGAAATTCTGCCATAAAGCAAGTGGCTTCTGGTCGTTTTGGAGTAACATCTCACTATTTAACGAATGCGAAAGAGATTCAAATAAAAATGGCTCAAGGTGCAAAACCTGGAGAGGGTGGTCAGTTACCTGGTGAAAAAGTATTGCCATGGATTGCTGCAGCTCGAAATTCTACACCATTTGTAGGTTTAATTTCACCACCACCACATCACGATATTTATTCAATTGAAGATTTAGCACAATTAATTTATGATTTAAAAAATGCAAATCGAGAAGCTAGAATTAATGTAAAATTAGTGTCAGAAGTTGGAGTAGGTACCATTGCTGCAGGTGTAGCGAAAGCAAAAGCAGATGTGGTGCTTATTTCAGGATACGATGGCGGAACAGGAGCATCACCTTTAACATCTTTAAAACATGCAGGCTTGCCCTGGGAATTAGGTTTAGCAGAAGCACAACAAACCTTAGTACTTAAT
>TARA_R110002033_G_scaffold6276_2_pt1 | contig 14223 bp, 18 predicted proteins | sample TARA_R110002033 | Tara Oceans TARA_R110002033 (sample SAMEA4397051) | marine metagenome | biome: Polar Biome; feature: [SRF] surface water layer (ENVO:00010504); material: water (ENVO:00002006), including particulate matter (ENVO:01000060) such as... | depth 5 m
GTTATTGGTTTTAGCCAATAAAGCCATTAAAAAGGACGAAGATCTCGTAAAATCTGTAGACAGATTGCGATAAACCTAACATCTTAGTAGTATTAGTGCGTTAAAACCCAAAGTGAAAGCTTTGGGTTTTTTAATAACGTTTATTAAATTCTATGACTTCTAGGTTGTCAATTTTTGTACCATCAATAGTAAAACGAAGCATGGTTCTTGCCTTGTGAAACCCATGTTTTCCTGCGGCACCAGGATTCATATGAAGAAGATTTAGTTTTTTGTCTGGCATAACTTTCAATATATGGGAATGCCCAGAAATAAATAGTTTTGGAGGATTTGCTTTAATGGTTTCTCTAACTCTAACATCATATGCTTGGGGATATCCACCAATATGAGTTATCCAAACATCAACATCTTCACACATAAACCGATTATGTTCTGGAAACTCAGACCGAATTATGGTATTGTCAATATTTCCGTAGACCGCTTTAAGCGGTTTTAATTTTCTAATAGCATCTGTTACTGCAATATCTCCAATATCTCCCGCATGCCATACTTCATCAGCTTCTTTTACATATTTTAGAATATCATCATCTATGTAACTATGGGTGTCAGAAAGCAATAAAATTTTTGTCATTTTAAAATGTTAATGGTAAATCTAAAGTCGTAAATCTATTTATCTTTGTTGTTTAAACAAAAGTATCAAAATAGATTGAGGTATTTTATCGAACTTTCTTATAACGGACAAGCATATCATGGGTGGCAAAATCAGCCCAACGATATTTCTGTACAGGAAGTTATAGAAAAGGCACTTAGCACAATTTTAAAAGAACCAATTGCTATTGTTGGAGCAGGCCGAACAGATGCGGGCGTTCATGCATCACAAATGTTTGCTCATTTTGATACAGATATTGAGTTTTTAGAAGAAAATATGGTATTTAAACTAAATTCTTTTTTGCCAAAAGATATAGCAATACATACTATTTTCAAGGTTAAACCAGAAACTCATGCACGGTTTGATGCGGTAAGTAGGACGTACCTTTATAGAATTGCACTAAAAAAAAATGCATTTAATTTTGATAACGCCTATTATTTTACAAAAAAACTGAATATTGAAAAAATGAACGAAGCATCAAAAATATTATTTACATATAAAGATTTTCAATGCTTTTCAAAGAGTAATACAGATGTAAAAACGTATCATTGCACCATTAGTAAAGCGGAGTGGTTTATTAAAAATGATGAACTACATTTTATAATAAAAGCAGATAGATTTTTGCGTAATATGGTTAGGGCTATTGTTGGGACTATGGTTAATATTGGGGTAGGAAAAATAGACGTATCCGATTTAAATGACATAATATTGTCTAAAAGTAGAAGTGAAGCAGGTTATTCTGTTCCGGCTCATGCCTTGTATTTAGAGGCAATAGAATATCCGAAAGATATAAAAATATAGATGAAAAAAAATAAAGAACAAGTTTTTGATATAAACTTATTTAAGCGGTTATTAGTTTATATAAAGCCTTATAAATTAGTTTTTATAGGTGTTCTTGTAGCCACTATTTTAATTGCTCTTTTTGGAGCTGTGAGACCAAAAATATTGCAATTGGCAATGGATAATAATTTAGCAAATAAGGATATAGAAGGATTCTTACCCTATGTTATTATTATGGGTGTTATGTTGCTCATGGAAGTTGTTGGTCAGTTATCATTTATTTTTTACGCGGGTTGGCTAGGACAAAATGTTGTAAAAGATGTTCGTGTTAAATTATTTAATCACTTGCTTCGTTTTAAAATGAAGTATTATGATAATTCTTCGGTTGGTGTTTTGATTACAAGGGCTGTGACCGATATGGAACGAATAGCAGATATTTTTGGACAAGGACTATTTACTATTTTCAGAGATTTACTTACCATGATTGTGGTTTCTGTATTTATGCTTTTTATGAATTGGAAATTGAGCTTAATCGTTTTTATAATGCTTCCAGTAGTATTAATAGCTACAAGAATTTTTCAAAAGTATATGAAAAAAGCATTTGAAGAGGTACGGACAGAGGTTTCCAACTTAAATTCATTTGTGCAAGAGCGATTAACTGGTATGAAAATCCTTCAATTGTTTACAAGAGAAGATACCGAATATCGTAAGTTTAAAGAAATTAATGAACGGCATAAAAAAGGCTGGTTAAAAACGGTTTGGTATAACTCTATATTTTTTCCAATTGCAGAGCTTTCTACATCAATAACTATTGGGCTGATAGCTTGGTATGGCGGATTAAATGTAGTTCTCACAGGAACCACAACCGAAGGAGATTTAACAGCATTTATTATGTTTATTCCTATGTTGTTTAGGCCATTACGACAAATAGCTGATAATTTCAATACCTTACAAATGGGTATGGTTGCTGCCAATAGGGTATTTAAAGTTTTAGAGACAACTTCACAAATTGATGATAAAGGCACGTTGGTAGCCGAATCATTTATGGGAGCCATCAGTTTTAAAAATGTAATTTTTAGTTATGTTGAAGACGAAGTTGTTTTAAATGGTATTTCATTTGATGTTAAAGCAGGCGAAACTATTGCAATTGTTGGAGCAACAGGTGCAGGTAAATCAACGATCATCAATTTGTTGAATAGGTTTTATGAAATTAAAGAGGGTTCAATTGAAATTGATGGAGTTAATATTAAGGATGTAACGCTTGCATCATTGCGGTCACATATAGCCGTTGTGTTACAAGATGTCTTTTTATTTGCCGATACTATTTTAAGTAATATTACTCTTGACAATCCTGCGGTTACAGAAGAACATGTTGTTCAAGCAGCTAAAGATATTGGTATTCACGAGTTTATTTCTAGTTTACCAGGAGGTTATTATTATAACGTTAAAGAACGAGGTGTTATGTTGTCTTCCGGACAGCGTCAGTTAATATCCTTTTTAAGAGCCTATGTAACCAATCCAAGTATTTTAGTTTTAGATGAAGCAACTTCATCGGTAGACTCGTATTCAGAGCAACTCATTCAAACAGCAACGGATAAAATCACGAAAGGAAGAACATCAATTATTATTGCACACAGACTAGCAACTATTAAAAAAGCTGATAAAATAATTGTGATGGATTCAGGTAATATTGTTGAGCAAGGCACGCATGACGAATTGCTTAAAAAAGAAAATGGATACTACAAAAATCTGTATGAAGTCCAGTTTTTAAAAGAGGAAGTTGCTTAAACCAAATCCTTTTTAATGCGTTCTATAAGCTCATCTGTATCTTTAAAAACAACAAATTCTCCATCAACAAAATAAGAAATGTGACCAGTTTCTTCGCTTACAACAAGTGCTAAAGCGTCTGTTTTTTCAGTAACACCAATAGCTGCTCTATGGCGTAAGCCAAAACGTTGTGGAATGATTTTCTCATTATTAACAGGAAGTATAACTCGCGTGGCTTTTACAATATTATTTTTGATGATAATAGCGCCATCATGTAGCGGACTGTTTTTAAAAAATATACTTTCAATAATTGGCTGGGTAACCTGAATGTTCATTTCATCTCCAGTCGTTGTAAGGAAATCTAAACTATTATTACGTTCAAAAACTATTAAGACCCCTGTTTTACTCGCAGCTAATTTATTGCAAGCTGAAACAACAGTTTCTACATTGGTTTCGTCGCCTGTTTCTGTTTTTAAAAAATTAAAATGTTTTAAAAAATTTCGTCGTCTACTAAAATTTGTCGAACCGACCATCAATAGGAACTTTCGAATTTCTGGTTGGAAAACAACAATAAGTGCTATAATACCCACTTTTATAAAACCGCCAAAAATACTAGATAGCAATTCCATATTAAGAAAGTCGGTCAATCTCCAACCTAAATAAATAATAATGATACCTATAAAAATATTAATAGCAACCGTGCCTTTTACCAACTTGTATATGTAGTAGAGTAGAAGTGCTACCAAGATAACATCTATAACATCAACAACGGTAAATTTTAAAAGGTCTTTAAAAATATCCAAGGTACATGGGTTTTGGTAAATTTAATAAAATATAGCTAATTAAAAACAAATTCATCATTAGCTATCGAAACATTTTTTAAATTGATTTTTGACAGTAACGACTTTAAAGTGATATAGTCTTGAAACGAGAGCTTTTGGTTTAGTTCTAAAATTATTATGGCATTACCTTCATTGATGAGATTGGTTTTTAAATGTTCTAATAGTTTTGTGTAGTTTGATGAATGACTTAAAGTAGTTCCATTAAACATAAAAGACATAATAATTGAATCTGGAGAGTTAACTTTTATGGAAATAACCTGATTAGCTTTATTTTTTTCTAAGTAAGTATTAAAACCATTTTCATGATAATAAACATCTGTAAACTCAATAAAACCCAAGTTTTTTATACTAATATTATTACAGGTAAAATAATTTTTGGCGTTTTCGTTTTTATGCATTTGGGCATCTCGTTTTTTTGCTTGGATGTACATAATTTTAGGAATAGCCTGTCCTAATGTTAGACGTTTATCAACATTTACTAACCAATTGGTTGTGCTAATTAAATTTTTTCTATTGAGTTCAACACTATCTGGCATGGTTTCATCGTAAAATAAATACGCAGCAGAAACATCATCTATTTTCGAAATATCTGAATGTTGTATTTCCGGAAGTTGAACAATTTTTTCGTTTCCACAAGAAACTATGATAGTAAGTAATAAGCAATAAAAAATAGGTTTCATTTATAAAATTAACTTGTTAAAGATTCAACTAATTTGATGCATTCTATGGTTTCTTTTACGTCGTGCACACGTAAAATTGAAGCGCCTTTTTGTAATGCAATAGTGTTTAAAACGGTTGTTCCGTTAAGTGCTTCTTTTGAAGAATTTTCAAGGGTTTTATAAATCATAGATTTTCTTGAAACACCAACAAGCAGTGGTAATTCTAATATATCAAAAAGTTCTAATTGATTCAATAATTCAAAATTTTGTTCCTTTGTTTTTGCAAAACCAAAACCAGGATCTACTATTAAATCAACAATTCCTAAGTGTCTTGCAGCAGCAATTCGTTCAGAAAAATAAAATAATAGTTCTTTGGTGAGATTTTTATAATTGGTATGCTGTTGCATGGTTTGTGGTGTTCCTTTCATATGCATCATACTATAAGGAACGTGCAAATCAGCTATAGTTTGCAACATGTTTTCATCTAGTTTTCCAGCAGAAATATCATTAATCAAAGCAGCTCCAATTTCTATGGATTGATTAGCAACATTACTTCTAAAGGTGTCAATAGAAAGTAGCACATTTGGAAATGCTTTTATAATCGATGTAACTACGGGAATAATTCGTTTTAATTCTTCATCTTCACTTACAAAATCAGCATTGGGTTTAGAGCTGTAAGCACCAACATCAATAAAAGTAGCACCTTCAAGCAACATCTTTTCAACGTGTTTTAAAATGTCTTTTTCTTGGTTGTGTTTACCGCCATCATAAAATGAATCTGGCGTCACATTTAAAATCCCCATCACTTTAGGAGAGGATAAATCAATCAGTTTTCCTTTGCAATTAATAGTCATCTAGAAACAAACGGTTTTCAATGTATTAGAGTTCAAAGTTAACCTAATTATCTAAAAATAGTTTCAAATTTTAATGTGAAATTATACGCTCTAAATCTTTAAGCCTTTAACTTTGAACTTTAAACTATTTAAGCGAAATTTACAGAAAATTCAAAGTAATCAATGCAAGACACTTCAAAACAATATGATGCTGTTATAAACATCTGCAAAAGTTTATTTATTAAAAAGATGAAGGATTATGGAAGTGCATGGAGAATATTGCGTTTACCATCCTTAACAGATCAAATTTTTATAAAAGCACAGCGTATACGAAGTTTACAGAAAAATGGTGTTAGAAAAGTAGATGAAGGTGAAGTTAGCGAGTTTATAGGTATTATAAATTATTGTATTATGGCTTTAATTCAATTGGATAAAGGCATTGTAGAGCAACCAGATTTATCAACAATTGAGGCAACAGAGTTATATGATGAAAAAGTATCTATAACCAAGCAACTTATGGAAGACAAAAACCATGATTATGGTGAAGCTTGGAGAGATATGAGAGTGAGTTCTTTAACCGATTTAATTTTACAAAAATTATTAAGAGTTAAGCAAATTGAAGACAATCAAGGTAAAACTTTAGTAAGTGAGGGTATTGATGCCAATTATCAAGACATGATTAATTATGCCATTTTTGCTTTGATACATTTAAACGAAGAAAAATAAAATTTAAAAAATGAAATATTTAGTAAATATATCAAGACTCTTTGTTGGTATATTATTTATTATCTCAGGATTAATAAAACTTAACGACCCTCTAGGATTTTCTTATAAATTGCAAGAATACTTTAGTGAAGAGGTGCTTAATATGCCTTTTTTAGAGCACTATGCTTTAATGATTGCTGTTTTGGTAGTTGTTTATGAAGTTGTTTTAGGTGTTTTCTTATTGATTGGATATAAGCCGAAATTTACAGTTTGGAGTTTATTGTTAATGATTGTATTTTTCTCATTCTTAACATTTTATTCGGCGTATTTTGATAAAGTAAAAGACTGCGGTTGTTTTGGCGATGCTATAAAATTTACACCGTGGCAAAGCTTTACAAAAGATATTGTGCTGTTGTTTTTTATTCTTATTTTATTCTTTGGGGTTAAACATCTCAAACCTGTTTTCAACAAATTAACAGTGACATTTTTGGCTTTATTGAGTTTTATATTTAGCTTTTGGTTTGGTTATCATGTACTAATGCATTTGCCAACGATAGATTTTAGGCCGTATCACATAGGAGCAAATATTCAAGAAGGAATGACTATTCCTGAAGATGCACCAAAACCCGTGGTGGAATATACTTGGAAATTTAAAGTTGATGGTAAAGATAAAATTGTAACAACTGATGGCTCATACCCATCTGTAGATGGAGAATTTGTTTCGGTAGACACTAAAGTGATTGATGAAGGCTATCAACCACCAATTGTTGATTTTTCTATTGAAACTAATGATGGAGATTATACCCAACAGTTTTTAGAAAAAGATCAATTAATAATGATTGTATCATACAATTTGGATAAAATGGAATTAGAAGGCGCTAGAAAATTAAAAGCATTTTCAGATAAGGCCTTGAAAATGGGATATACCGTTATTGGATTATCGGCTTCAGGCGACGAAGCAAAGCAGCGATTAAAGGAGCGATATCATCTTAATTTTGATTTTTATTTATGTGATGAAAAAGCACTTAAAGCAGTTGTGCGTTCAAACCCAGGAATTTTGGTTTTACATAAAGGTACTGTTATGCAAAAGGTGCACTGGAATGATATTGATGATTTGAAATTATAAACCTACTGTTTTTGTTTGGGGACACGAAAAAATTAAATTAGAGTAAATTATTAACTTGAAAAGATACTTGATAAAATTATGAATATGAACAAAATTAACTACATCCTATTAGTTTGCTTGTTTTTTTTTAGCTGTAGTGCTCAAGACCCAACAACATTTTCAAAAGAAGCATTAAACGATACATTTGTAACATTGCAAGGAGATGAAATCACATTTAATGATATTTTAGAAGCTCATAAAGGCTCAACGTTGGTTATTGATATCTGGGCATCTTGGTGCAAAGATTGTGTTGGAGGGATGCCAAAAGTAAAAGAACTGCAAAAGGAACATCCTGAGGTAACTTATATTTTTCTATCCTTAGATAAAACACAAGATGCTTGGAAAAAGGGCATTGAAAAATATGAGGTAGAAGGTAATCATTATTTTATGCAATCAGGTTGGAAAGGACCGTTTGGAACTTTTGTAGGTTTAGATTGGATTCCAAGATACATGGTAGTAGATAAAGAAGGGCAGATTAAACTATTTAAGGCTGTGGAAGCAGACGACGCAAAAATTAAAAATATTTTATAAACATAATAATTAAAAAAAATCCTTCTAAGTTAAGAAGGTTAGAATAAAATGAGACAACAAATAGTAGCAGGAAACTGGAAAATGAATAATGATTTATCTCAAACAGAATCATTAATAACAGATTTAAAAAACGCAAAAAAAACCTCGAAAGCAGAGGTTATGGTTGCACCAACTTTTACTAATTTATATAAAGCATTTGAAGCCTTAACAGGCACAGATATAGAGGTGATTGCACAAAATATGCATTTTGCGGAAAATGGAGCCTATACTGGTGAAATTAGTGCAAGTATGTTAAAAAGTGTTGGTGTGAAAACCGTTATTTTAGGACATAGTGAGCGTCGTGAATATTTTAATGAAACCGATGAGTCACTTGCAAAAAAGGTAGATGCAGCATTAGCAAACGATATGCGAATTATTTTCTGTTTTGGTGAAATCTTAGCCGATAGAAAATCTGGGAATCATGAATCTGTTGTAGAAAGTCAGATAAAGAAAGCCTTATTTCATTTAGAAGCTTCAGCTTTTAAAAGTATAGTATTGGCCTATGAGCCTGTTTGGGCTATTGGTACTGGCGAAACTGCAAGTCCGGAGCAAGCTCAAGATATGCATGCGTTTATCAGAAAAACATTAGCAGATAAATATGGTAGGGATGTGGCTAATAGCGTGTCTATTTTATACGGCGGAAGTTGTAAACCAAATAATGCCAAAGAAATTTTCTCTAAACCAGATGTAGATGGTGGTTTAATAGGTGGAGCTGCACTTAATGCAGACGATTTTTTCGCTATAGTAAACGCATTTTAAGTTTTAAAAAATAGTTTGGGCGTTACCCCGAAAAAAAAAATCGGGGTCGCGCTTTTTATTACAATCTTTTTGTTCGTGCCTCTCAAAAAGGATTTTCATTGCAATCGCTAACGCAGGCTTATTTACTAAGATCATTTTACATCCGCCATGTCAAACAATATTTATTTAGGATACGAATTTATAGTTTCTCCACTTCAACCAGGTGTTGAAATTTTAATAGCAGAATTGGGTTATGCAGGTTTTGAAAGTTTTGTAGAAACTGAAAGAGGTGTAACCGCATATATACAAAAAGACGAGTGGAATGCTGATATTTTAAATGATATCCAGATTTTAGAGTCTGATGAGTTTGAAATTACCTATACCTTTGAAGACATTGAACAGACCAACTGGAATGCTGAATGGGAAAAAAACTTCAATCCTATTGTGGTTGATGATATTTGTGCGGTACGAGCACCATTTCATACAAAGTTTGATACGCAATATGATATCATTATAGAGCCAAAAATGAGTTTTGGTACAGGACATCATGAAACCACACATATGATGATTCAGCATATTTTAAAAAATGATTTCACAAATAAATCTGTTTTAGATATGGGTTGTGGAACTGGTGTTTTAGCGATTCTTGCAGAACTAAAAGGTGCCAAACCAATTGATGCGGTAGATTATGATAATTGGTGTTACTTAAATAGTCTTGAAAATGTAGAGCGTAATAATTGTAAGCATATCACAGTAATAGAAGGAGATGCCAGTGTTTTGACAGGAAAGAAATACGACATAATTATTGCAAACATTAATCGTAATATCTTGTTACAAGATTTGAAAACCTATGCGTCTTGTTTAAATAAAAGTGGCACGTTGTTTTTGAGTGGTTTTTATAATGATGACATTGCTATGATACAAGAAGAATGTGAAAAGCATCTGTTAAAATTTGAAGAAAAATTAGAAAGAAACCTGTGGGTTTCGCTAAAATTTTTAAATTAGTAAAAATCTTTGTTATGAGTACTAAAGAAAAAATATCAGAAAAGCTTCTTGTTGATGAAAAATTGGTCTCTCAAAAAGAAATCGTTTTACATAATGACGATGTTAATACATTTGACCACGTTATAGAAACGCTCATGCACGTTTGTGACCATACGCCAGAACAAGCAGAACAATGTTCTTTAATTGTGCACTACAATGGTAAATGTACAGTAAAAACAGGTCCTTACAAGGATTTAAAGCCTCGTTGTACCTTGCTACTTGAAGCAGGTTTAAGCGCCGAAATTGTTTAAAAAGACTATTTCTTTTTACAAGTATTAATTCCGAATGGTAAATAAAGCGGACAAAAGCTTATAAAACTTGTCAATAAGAAAATTAAAGCAAAGGCCATTAACACATAAGCCAACATGCCTTCGATTACATTAAAGTAGTATAAAGCAGCAATTACTAATGCAATAACTATTCTGATACCTTTGTCTGCACTTCCCATGTTTTTTTTCATGATATAAAAAATTTATTTATTATAAAGTTGAAGGACATACAAAATCTGACATTTGTACTCCTGTTTTCTTAAGCTCATCAAATCCACCTTCAATATTCACTAAATTATAGAATCCTCGCGCTTTTAAAATCGATGCAGCGATAACTGACCGGTATCCACCAGCACAATGTATGTAATAAGTTTTAGTTTTATCAATAACATGTAAATTATCATTAATAAAATCTAAAGGAAAATTTTTAACGCCTTTAAGGTTCAGATACATAGATTGATGTTCGCCAGATTTTCTAACATCTAGAATATTTAAGTCGTTTGTGTTTGTTTTGTGTACAAAATCGTCTGGAGAAATGGAGTCTAAAACATCAATATCCTTACCAGCCTTTTTCCAACTGTCAAAACCTCCTTTTAAATATCCTAAAGTATTATCGTATCCAACACGAGACAATCGCGTTACGGTTTCTTCCTCTCTTCCTTTAGGAGTCACTAAAAGAATAGGTTGCTTTAAATCTGTAATTAAAGCTCCAACCCAAGGCGCAAATGCGCCATCAATCCCAATAAAAACAGAATTCGGAATATGTTCTTTTACAAAGTCATCTTCATGTCTAACATCTAATACTAAGGCTCCTTCTTGGTTTGCAATGGCCTCAAATTCATCAACATCTAAAGGTGTGTTTCCTCTTTTTAAAACAGTTTCAAACGAATCGTACCCAGATTTATTCATCATGGCATTTTTAGCAAAATATTGAGGAGGCGGTGGAATGCCATCAAGAACTTCCTTTACAAATTCATCTTTGGTCATATTTGCTCTAAGTGCATAATTCGTTTTCTTTTGCTCTCCAAGAACACCAACGGTTTCTTTACTAAGATTCTTACCACAAGCAGAACCCGCTCCATGTGCAGGGTAAACAATAACATCATCAGCTAATGGCATAATTTTATTTCGTAACGAGTCATATAACATCGCTGCTAAATCTTCTTTTGTCAAATCAGATTTTATAGCAAGGTCAGGTCTTCCTACATCTCCTAAAAATAAGGTGTCTCCAGAAAAAATAGCATGATCTTTTCCGTTTTCATCAATGAGAAGAAATGTTGAAGATTCTAAAGTATGGCCCGGTGTATGAAGTACTTTTATAGTAATATCTCCTAATTTAAAAACCTCATTATCTTTTGCTATGTAGGTTTCGTAACTAGTCTCAGCACCAGGTCCAAATACGATTGTTGCTCCTGTTTTTTTCGCTAAATCAATATGACCAGATACAAAATCTGCATGAAAATGGGTTTCAAAAATATATTTAATTTTTGCGTTTTCATGATTAGCTTTTTCAACATACTGTTGTGTTTCTCTTAAAGGATCTATAATAGCAACTTCACCTTTAGATTCAATGTAATAAGCTCCTTGAGCTAGGCAACCTGTGTATATTTGTTCAATTTTCATGTTTTAATTTTTTTAAATGTAAAAATATTAAACATTTTAAGTTTTTATGTGATAATCATTACATTCAGTTCTTAAATTCTTTATATATAATATAAAATGCCATAAATAATGTAAACCATCCAAATCCTTTTTTTAGTTTTTTACCACTTATATATTTTGAAAGGAATACACCTAACAGAATACCAATAATTGTAAAGAAAGAAAATGACAGTAAAAAAATCCAATCAATCTCTATAGTTTGCATATCACCTGTAAAACCAATCAAAGAGTTTAAAGTTACAATAATTAAAGAAGTTCCAACAGCTTTTTTCATTGGTAAATTTGCCCAAAGAACTAACGCAGGCACATATAAAAATCCGCCACCAGCACCTATAATGCCTGTAATAGTACCTATTGCCAAACCTTGTATAAATGTTTTATAATATGGTTGATTAGTAGATGTATCTGGTTCTTCCTTTTTATTTCTAATCATCGAAAATGATGCAAAAAGCATGACAATAGAAAAAAATGTCATAATTACCACATCTTTTGTTAGTGTATAATTCCCAATATTAAAAAACACATCTGGTAATCCTGGAACTAAATATCTTCTAGAAAGATAAACGGCTAAAAATGAAGGAAATGAAAACGATAATCCAATTTTTAAATCGGCTAACCCACTTTTGAATTTTTGGATTGTGCCGACTAATGAAGACGAACCAACCACAAATAATGAATACGCTGTTGCAATCACAGGATTATAACCTAAACCATAGACTAATAACGGGACTGTTAAAATAGAGCCACCACCACCTAGAAGTCCTAAAACTAAACCAATAATAAGAGCTCCAATATATCCAAAAATCAAGGTGTAATCCATATTAATGAGGAAGTTTATTTTTAATAGCACCATAGATAAGAGTACCAATGATAGCAAATAAAATAACAATAAGCATGCTAAAAATACCAGTTCCTACTAGAACATACATTGGGCCTGGACAGGCACCAATAAGGCCCCAGCCCAATCCAAAAATAGCTCCTCCTATTATGTATCTTAAAATTCCATTTTCTTTTTTTGGAACGAAAATTTCTGATCCCAACACACTTTTAATATGTTGTTTTTTTGAAATTTGTAAAAACAAGATTCCTGATAAGACTGCGGTTCCTATGATTCCGTACATGTGAAACGATTGAAAACGAAACATTTCATAAATACGATACCATGAAATAGCCTCTGATTTAACGAGTACAATTCCAAAAAACATTCCAACTAATAAAAACTTTAAAAACCTCATAATTTATAGAATGTATGGTAATATTAGGTTAACCATGATTAATCCACCAATAAAAAAGCCAATTACTGCAATAAGCGAGGGTTTTTGTAAACTGCTAAGACCTAAAATAGCATGTCCAGATGTACAACCGCCAGCATAACGAGTTCCAAAACCAACAAGTAAACCTCCAATTATTAAAATAATAAGACCGTGTGAACTGGTCATAGCATCAAAACTAAATATTTCGTTAGGTACAAGTGTTTTTCCAACATTATGAAAACCTAATTGTTGCAGTTCTTCTATGGTTTCTGGATTGAGTTTTGTTGGGGTATTGTTTGATAATACAAATTTTGCAAGAAAACCACCAATCACAGCCCCCAAAACAACAACTAAATTCCAAGAGCTATCTTTCCAGTTAAATTTAAAGAATTCAATAAATTTTCCTGCTCCAGCAATAGAACACATGGTTTGAAGGTTTGATGACATACCAAAAGTTTTACCAAAATATAGCAATAAAGCCATCACTAATGTAATTAAGGGCCCTGATATATACCAAGGCCATGGATTTAAAATGAATTCCATAGATAAAATTATGTTGTGTGGTTAAAGTGGTGATTGAAGTTTTAAAAATCTAAAACTTCAATCTTATTTCTGCTTAATTTTATTTTTTTCTCATTCTCTAGTTGTTTCAAAATTCTTGAAATAACAACTCTAGAGGTGTTTAAATCTTCAGCAATATCATTGTGCTTTATTCCTAAATCGGTAGATGCAGAGAGTTTTACTTTGTCAATTAAATATTTATAAACACGTTCATCCATTTTCATAAATGCCAATGTGTCTATAGTTTCTAGCATTTCATTAAAACGAATTTGATAAGCTTCTAAAATAAAATTTCTCCAACTGTCATTAGTTTGAAACCAATAGTGAATTTTACTTGTGGGAATCAATACTAAACTTGAATCACTTTCAGCGACAGCTCTAATATTACTTTTTGATGTTTTTAGGCAGCAAGTAAGGGACATAGCGCAAGTATCTCCAGATTCTAAGAAATAAAGTAACAATTCATTTCCATGATTGTCTTCTCTTAAAATTTTAATAGTTCCAGTCAATAATAATGGAATATAATTTAAAGGCTGATTAATGTCTATGATGATATCATCTTTTTTAAATTCCTTGTAAATACCTGACTCAAAGATTTCTTTTAAGAGGTTCTCATCGAGGATTTGATTGAATTTTTGTTGTAGTAATTTATTTGTCATGTTCAAAAATAGTGATTTTATAAATTTGAAATAAATTGTTTGGCTCTAATTTAATAAAAATAGTATATTT
>TARA_R110002033_G_scaffold68856_1_pt1 | contig 14217 bp, 5 predicted proteins | sample TARA_R110002033 | Tara Oceans TARA_R110002033 (sample SAMEA4397051) | marine metagenome | biome: Polar Biome; feature: [SRF] surface water layer (ENVO:00010504); material: water (ENVO:00002006), including particulate matter (ENVO:01000060) such as... | depth 5 m
AGAGATTGCACCTATAATTGGTTGAATAATTAACCCAGTAACCGGGCCCGCCAAATTTAATAATGGCAAATCTTCATGATGTGCTCCTAAATATGAAAAAATAGGATTTACCGCTGTTTGTTGTAACCCGAAACTAAACTGGATTCCAAGAAATCCAACATTCATATTCCAAATTTGCCAAAAAGAAAGGTTGGGTTTTTTAATCATTTATATCAGTTATTTATGGTTGATTATTCTATAAATTTGGTCTAAAAATAAACTTGACGCACTATTTTGGTTTTGTTAAATCACAAAAATGGCTCTCTAATAATTCTAAATATAGCTCTTTCATTTCAACTTGTAAAATATTTTTAATTGAAGCAATATGATTATACTTTGAAGACAGCTTAAAATATCTTCAGTATTTAGTTAGTTTCAAAAAAGCCTTAAATATTAAGGTGCTAAAGGCATATAAACATCAGCTTTCCATTGTAAAGGATCACCTCCTTCATGAGGATCATTTAAATAAATTTCAAATGGTGTCATTTTAATATTGATATTGTTTGATTTTGAATAATCTATAATTCCGTACCACGCCTTATCTGAGTCTCTATAGTTGCCATTAAAAACTATTTTAAGTGCTTCTTTTTTAACCGTATTCTTTATTTTTAACTTTTCACTTAAAGGATAATCATCCATCTCCTTTACTGGAAAACAAAAATTAAATTTAATTGAATCATTTTCTATATCCCAATCTGTTATTTCTGAAAATGGATGGTTACTTATTTCCAAATTATTATCTCTTATATAATTTGTCAGCGTCTCAATATTTCTAAGCATAGTCATTGCTTTGGTTTGTACTGTAGATTCTAAGGAGATATAGACACAATTAAACGATGGTATCTCAGCTCTAGAAACCGACGATATTTTATATGATTCTGCTACATGATTCATATTTTTTCCAAATTGTGTTGCTTTAGAAATACGTTTTTTAATAAATGCATTTTTAAAAAAAAGTGCCTGAAAATTTTGATTGAAACTATGTGCTTCATCTTTAATTTTAAGACTGACCAATGTTGTAGAATCATTAACCTTAGATAAAAACCAATTTAATTTAATAATAGAATCCCCACTTTTTAGTTCTTGTTGAATCTCTTTAAATGGGGTCTTATTTAAAAGACTTACTACTTTATTATCATTTGGCTCACCATCATTATATTTGATAATTTCATTATAAACATTTGTTGGAACCTGAGGCGTTTTAAAAGTTATTTTATAATTATAATCTTTAATGAAAAAATACCAAATGCCTAATAAGACTAAAACTATCCCTACTATTTTAAAAATTCTAGAAAGCTTCATATTAATTTATCATTTTTAATTTATTATTCACCAAATCACCAACCTTTATACCCTGACCAATACCTACTTCTACTGCAGCTCTGTAATGAATTCCACCATACATTCTACTTATAGCGGCTTCTTGTGAGGCTTGATTAAAAGAATTATAAGATCTAATTGGTAACCCATAACGTAATTCACTATCATCTAAAAAACTGAAATTATCACCAAAAATATTTGTAAGAACGGTTGCCGCAGCACCAGACACTACAGAGTGACCACTGGTATATTCTGGAAAGGGTGGGGTTTGTAATGTTGGTTTCCATTCGTCATCAAAATATTTATTAATAAGAGTTTCTGGTCTCACTAAATTACTTCGGTATTTCTCATCCCAACAGCTAATAAATGCATCCGCTATTCCTATGGCAGTTTTAGTGTAGGCATAAATAGTCCTGTCAATATCTGCATTATCATTTTTACATGCAATTTGGGTTATTAAAATCCAGTGTGCTCCAGGTGTGATTTTTTTTGTTGCAAACATTAAATGCCCTCTATTTACAGATACATACGGATTACAGTCCCAAAATCTGGCAATTTGCACCTCATTTGATTCGTCTCCTATTTCCTTCATCCTATTGGTTGTATCATAAACTTCTTTAAGTTCTTTATAAAAGGCTGAATTTTTATCCATAGAAAATTTTGGTGGTGGAATAGGCTTAAACTGAGACGCAGAATCTAAAACAAAAGGTCTGATTTTATTCCAATGAGGTTCCAACCCATCCATATAAGATGGAGGCGTTGGTTGCCATCGTCCTTCCTCTTGTGAATCTACAGTATATTTAGGCATGGTACGCGTTTGACTATAATTATCAGCATTCATCCAACGAGTCATAAAATCTGTTACCTCTAAAGCATAGGCTTTTGTATCCTGAAATTCGGTTGGATTTATGGCCTCCCAAACACTGTATAAGCTATCTTGATATACTTCTAATCTTTCTTCAGAAAAAATGAGGTGTTTGCTCATATCTAAATGCATCATAAAAGCAGCTAATTGATAATTCACATCTTTGGTCTTATCAGGTTTTGGAATCTCTCCAAGTCCCAGTAATTGACCACTCAACGATTTATATTTTTTATTATTTTGAGCCACAATTTCATATGCTGCAATATCAGGATACACAAAAACACGACTTGCTACAGGAGGAGAAAATATATCATGTATCATGATGTCTATAACCCTGTTTACGGTATTATGAAAATCATTGGTTGTTACTTTAATAGGCTCATAATGCTTATTACATGATACCATTAAAAACGCAATGACAATTATTCCGAAATATTTATTATTCAATTTCATTATAAAAATATTAGTTTGTGAGTTCATATACTTGCGCCCTATCATTATTAATAGTTACAAGCAAGTACGTCTTATTATTTTGAGATATTATATTTAAATGTTTTGAAGCTTTATTATTTAAATGAAGCCCTAATTTATTTCCTAAAACAATATCATTTTCTGATTTAATTAAAGCCCCAGGAAACGAATCAAATTTTCCGTGAAAAGGTGTCACTCCAAAATAATTTCCGGCGGCAAGAACTTCATCTTTACCATCCTTTTCAAAATCATATTTTAAAAAGCAGGTTATTGGTGATACTTGTAATTCATTTTTGAATGGAACAAATGAAAATTTCCCGTTATCATTTCTCAAGTAGCCAGAATGCAGCTCATGTACATATAAAACTGAAGCCTTACCTAAAATCTTATCTTCAAAAACAGATTCTATTGGTTTTCCTGCGAAATCTTTATAGGATAAAAATTTCTTTTTCAGACTGACCATCTGACTTGATAAGTCATCAAAATTAAGCAACGGATAATATTTCCCCACCTTTTCAATGCAAACGATGGTTTCAGTACTTCCATTGCCATCAAAATCTGAATAATACATTTTCATGGGGAATTTTTGGGAAGCCTTAAATTTGGTGTTGGTTCCCCAATTTCCTATAAGATAATCCTTGTCTCCATCGTTATCAATATCAAATGCAGTAACACTTTGCCAAAGTCCGTTTAATTCACCATCAATAACTTGTTCTTCAACAAAATTTCCATTTTCATTTTTAAAAAACTTGGGCGCCATCCATTCGCCAATAACAATCAAATCTGTTGCGCCATCCTTATTATAATCATCCCAGATAGCATCTGTGATCATGCCTGCTTTTTGCAAGGATTTATTTTCCAATAATGAAAAATTGCCATGATCATTTTTCAAAATATACGAATTCGGAATATTCCCAAAATCATTTGAAACTGCATTGTTACCAATAAATACATCCAGATCACAATCTTTATCAAAGTCGTTTGCAATTACAACCGATGCATTTTCAAAATAATAGGGTAAGTTAGAAACCACAAAACCAGAATCGTTTTGAATATAATAACTATCTAATAAAGGTTTCATTTTACTGTAAAAATCAGCACCTCCAGAACCAATGATTAAATCATTTTTGCTGTCATTATTAAAATCAGCTATCAGTGCAGCAACGTCTTCTTTTGTTGAATCATTAGCTATATCCGCTATTTTTGTTTCCGTAAAACCGGTTTTGGAATTTAGATATATTTTCGATGGAATGTGTTTTGAACCTCCAAAGAAAATATCCTCTAAACCATCATTATTTAAATCTCCAAGAGCAGTGGCTGGTCCTCTATCAGAAACTTGGTACGGAATCAATTTTTGTCTGTTAAAGTCAATATAACTATCCTCTTTATGAGTAAAATCAATTCCTAAATTATTTTCAAGCTGTTTGAACAATGGTTTGGTCTTACTTTTTAATTGGTTGTAATCAAAAGGTTTGGTGTTTTTTGGACTTATAACAAGTGTTTGATTTACAGCTATGTTTTTTAGGGTTTGATAGGTTTTATTGGGCCAAATAATTTTAACCGAATCTATTTTATTTTCATTACCATAGCCAAAATGAATCATAGGCTCTGATGAAGCCTGAAACCCTCTAACGGTATATAATTCTTTGTACTGAATTTTACCTTTGTTGTATGAAAACACCTTGGTGCCAATTCCAAAGGCATTAGGTTTTACATAATTAAATTTTATTTTTAAATAGTTCGCCTTTTTATTAGTTATGTTTTCATATACAGATACATTAGAATTAATATTATTAACAACTAAATCCATATCTCCGTCATTGTCAAGATCGCCCATGGCAATAGCACCAGAAACTGAAACATCATTTGCAATCCACTTACCGGATTTATCTTCAAAATTTAAGTCCCCTTTGCCTTTAAAAATATAATTATGGATCTTACCAGACGGCATTAAATTCAGTGCTTCTTGATCTACTAAATTTGTATTATCCAATTTGCCCTGAATTTGATCACTGGATGCAAACTTAATAAAATCAAGATTATTTGGGCGTTTAGGAATACCATTGGATATAAATATATCCTGTTCTCTATCTTGGTTAAAATCAGCAAAAAGAGAGCTCCAACTCCAATCTGTAGCCGCAACGCCGCTTAACAAAGCCGTTTCTAAATAGGGTAAATTTTGCTCATTTATAAAAAGCATATTTCGCGTAAATTGATAATTATATCCAAACTGTTGAATTCTTAATTTTTGCACCTGAATATCATCATCTCCTTCAGAGGACTTTAAAACAGTTTCATCTTCCGGAAGCATATCAAGGGACATAATATCCGGCCATCCATCATGATTGATATCCGCAATATCATTTCCCATGGAAAATCTTGAAGTATGACCAAAATAATCCCTAGCGCTTTCAGTAAACGTTCCATCACCATCGTTTAAGTAATAATAATCATCTTCATGAAAATCATTGCCCACAAAAATATCAGGATATGCATCTTGGTTAAAATCAGCTATAGCAATACCAAGACCGTATCCATTTACCCCACCAAAAATACCAGCCTCTTCACTAACATCCGTAAATGTATTGCCATCATTCCGTAACAATTTATCTCCGGTCTGATAATTTCGTTTATATCTTAAACTTGCTTTGCCATATGACTCTTGTGTATGAATGGCGTGATTTAGTAAATACATATCCAGATCGCCATCCATATCAAAATCCAAAAATGCTGCTGATGAACTAAAGGTATCAAAATCTAAACCATATTTTGCGGCACTTTCAGTAAAAGTCTGGTCGCCATTATTTATAAATAATTCATTGAAGCCTCGAAATCCATTTATTCCTACAACGGCACATACATAAATATCAAGATATCCATCACCATTTACATCACCCATTACAGCCCCTGTATTCCAAGTACTATTTCCTGCTACACCAGCCTTTTCTGTAATGTCTTCAAACTTTAAATTTCCTTTATTTAAATATAATTTATTTTTTACCTGATTCCCGGAAAGGTAAACATCAGGTAGTCCATCATTATTAATATCGCCTATAGCAACACCTCCACCATTATAGAAATATAGATAATCAAGTATATTTAAATCATTTGTTTCTGTTAAATCATTTGAGAAATCTATACCCGTATCTTGGGGTTTTGGATTACCAAAAATGGCTTCATTTTTATTGATACAACCAACTAATAATAAAAAAGCGACTATATAAATACTGGACTTAATCATTTATTGAAAATATTTTTGGCTTTTCATTGTTTATGGCTGCAATTATATAAGTCTTGCCATTTTTGTCCTTGAACTTTGCCAGATGTTTAACTTCATTTTTTATAACAAATCCACTTTTATTATAATCTTCCCATTCAAATTCTAAATGACCATTATTTAACAAAACACTGCCATAATTTGAATCTAATCTGCCATATTGAGGTTTAAATTCAAAATTATTACCTGCCATTATAAGGTCAATATTTCCATCATTATTGACATCATCACAAATAATTCCACACACACAAGAAAACTGAACATGGTTTGGTAAAGACTTAATTTTAAAATTACCATCACCTTCATTAATTGCAATAATGGTTTCAGTGGTATTTAATTGCTTTACAATAGATTTTTCAACAACCTCTTTTGAAAATAATTCATCAATTGATTTTGAAGCATATTCAGAGGCTTTTAAATTTTGCTTTTTAAGCTTCACCATTTGGCTTGTTAATTCTTTTTTCATAAGAATTGGATAATCTTTTCCATCATAAAAACGGGTTGTTATTTGTTCAATAGTCCCGTTATCATCAAAATCATTTATCCATAACTTCATAGGATCTTCCTTCGAAGCCTTATAAAATGTATTGTTTCCTTGATTTCCTAATACAAAGTCCAAGTCACCGTCTTTATCCAAATCAGCTGCTTCAACTACATTCCACATGCCATACAACTCATCTAAGCTTGATTTTAATTTACCTAGCTGTTTGCCATTATTTAAATATATTTTTGGTGTATCCCATTCCGAGACTGTGACAAGATCCTTTTTATTGTCATTATTTACATCTGCCCAAATGGCGTTTGTAACCATGCCTGCATCTTTAAGGTCATAAGCAAATCGTTCTGTACCATCTACAAAAGTTCCATCGCCATTATTTATTAAAAATAAGTGATTTGGGTTAATACCATAGGTTCCAACAACGCTTCTGGAACCAACAAAAACATCTATATCACCATCTCCATCATAATCATACGGACTTATTACGGAAATATTTCTTTGAATGGAAGGGATTTTATTTGCAGATAATGAAAAATTACCTTTGCCATTATTTATATATAATCTTGTTTTATAGTTGCTTTCTTTTCCAACTTCATTACCGCCTGAGCCTACCATTAAATCTAAATCTCCATCACCATCTGCATCAAAAAAGGATGCAGCAGTATCCTCATATTTTGCATCCGTCAAAAAATCTTTTTGAGTTATAACATTTATTTTTCCATTTCCTGAATTTATATATAAATCACCTGATTCATTTGCGCCTCCACCTATGTAAAAATCGTCATTGTCATCATTATTAACATCCCCAACTGCTAAAGCTGGTCCTTCTTGTGATAACATTTTAGAAATCAAACCTTCATAATCAAAATCTGAATAATTATTTTCCTGATGCGCTATAAAAGTATTGTTAGGCAATTCATTTAAAAGCGTTTTCTTTATTCCGGATTTAAATGGTTTCTGAATTTCATGCGCATCAGATTGATGTAAAGTAATCTGTTGATTTGCTTTAACATTTAATATTTTTTGAGTCTTGTCATTTGGCCAAATTACACGCAACGAATCAATATTTTTATTTGAACCAATCCCAATGGTCATAATATAATCAACCGATGATTGAAACCCTCTGGATGGCATGATTTCTTGAACAATCATTTTATTGTTAAAATATAATTTTACCGTGCTTCCAATGGCAAAATCATTAGGCTTATTACCTTCAAGTTTCAGCTTGATATAATTATTTGTAGTTTGTGATTCACTATTATTTTTATAAACAAATGACTTTTTGTTAACATTGTTAACTACTAAATCTAAATCACCATCATTGTCCAAATCACCATAGGCCACACCATTTGACATACTTGGAGTTTCAAAACCCCATTTTTTGTCTTCATTTGTAAAAGTTAGATTACCATTGTTTTTAAAGGCGTAATTTGGTTGTGGTTTTATTGGCATTTTATTAATTATGGAATCAATGTCTTCTTTATGCCCTGTCAATACCATATTGTGAAGAATGTCATTAGCAAAAAAATCCATAAAATCAAGATCTGTTAAATCATGATTGATGCCGTTTGTAACAAATATATCTCTAAGTCCGTCATTATTCATATCAAAAATCAAACCCGCCCAACTCCAATCAGTTGCCGCGACTCCACTAAAATTTGCTATTTCTGACAAGGTGTTATTGCCATTATTTAGTTGCAACGAATTTTGAATATATTGCTGATAGAAATCTTTACTCTGTTTCAGTTTGAATATATTATAGCCTTCAAATTCCATAACCGTTTTTAAACGTTTATCACTTTCAGGAAGCATATCCGTCACGAAAATATCAACGTTTCCGTCATTATTAATATCTGCCATATCTACACCCATGGCTGAAATATTAATGTGAGGTGCCCAATTTTTTATATCTTCTGTAAATGTTCCGTCCTGATTGTTTATATAAAGATAATCCCGTTCATAAAAATCGTTGGTTACATAAATATCCGGATATAAATCTCCATTTATATCACTTACCATGACCCCTAATCCAAAGCCTATAAGACTTCCATAAATACCGGCTTTTTCACTTACATCTGTAAATTTCCCGTTATCATTTCGCAAAAGCAAATCTCCAACGCCTCTAAATATTTCTGGAATATTTTCCCATTTTTCTGCTCGTTTATCTCTTTGTGCAGCATATCCCAAAGTATTCACAGGGATATTACTGTTATTTAAAATATAGGCATCTAAATCACCGTCTTTATCATAATCAAAAAATGACGCGTGAATTGTAAATCCTGTTTTTGCGAGATTGTAATCTTGAGCCTTTTCAGTAAAAGTTAAATCTCCATTATTGATAAAAAGTTCATTATCCTGGTTATTACCCTCCATGTTTCCGGCATGGCATACATAAATATCCAAAAACCCATCCTGGTTAATATCAACCATAACAACACCCGTTGACCAAGGTTTCTTCCCTTCAACTCCAGCCGTTTTTGAAATATCCTCAAACTTAAAATTGCCTTTATTTAAATACAATTTATTTTCAGCCATATTAGCCGTTAAATAAACATCTGAAAGGCCATCATTATTAATATCACCTATGGCAACACCGCCACCATTATAGAAGTTTCTATACTTAAAAATATTCATGTCCTTTTGATTTACAACCGAATTTGTAAAATCAATTCCAGTATCGGTAGGATTGGTAAGTGTGAATAAGGTTTCATTTGTATTATCGGTAATTGCTTCTTTTTTCTTTTCCGATTCACAAGAATTAACAATTATACCTAACATAATCGCCATTAGAAGGCTGCTTAATTTAAAATGCAATCTCATTTATTTTTCTTTAAGAAAATTGGGGTACTGTTATTAATTAAAATCCTATAATAAACTTCATTACCTATTCTGATTTTTTGTGTGTTTCTTGCCGGTCCCGGAACATCAGATTTTTGATTTGATTGATATGTAAAAAATCTTTATCATTCAGTAAAATATTGCCGTGAGAGGCGTCTAATTTACCTAATTGAGTACTTATATCATAGTTATTCCCTGTTAAAAATAAGACCAAACATACAAGAATATTAAAATATTTTTAGAAGCGCCGTCGTATTAATAAAGAGAATTCAATAGGAGCACATCTCAAATACTAATACGCTTATTTTGAAAATAAATTTGTTTTATCATTGCTTTATCATATGAAAAGCTTGTCTTTATTTTTGAAATATACCTCCCAAAAAAAACAGGAATTTAAAATATAATGTATGTGTTTTGCATTTAGGAAAGTCATTCAACAATTTTAATAAATAAACAAAGAGGGTTAAAAAAACCCTCTTTGTTAAAAATATAAAATATTAAAATTTAGTATCCTGGGTTTTGAACCAAATTAGGATTGGATAATATGGCATTTGTTGGTATAGGGAATACATTTTTATACTCTTCAGTATCATCTTTAAATTCCCATGTAGCTGAAAATTTGCCAAAACGCACTAAATCGGTACGTCTTACACACTCTCCATATAGTTCTCTACCACGTTCAGCCAACATGTCATCTTCCGTTACACTTCCTAATAGTGAAGCACCTCTTGTTGCTCTTAAATTGTTTACCATGGCCGTAGCATCACCGCCACTACGCATCATGGCTTCTGCTTTCATTAAATAGGCATCAGCATATCTACATGCTATTATTGAATTATCAACAAAAGCCCCATTAGCAGGTGTATATTTTTGTGGACGTATTCCAGTAATATCATTATTCCCTAATAATCCGGGAAGCTCCCTAGTGAAATTTAATTTTCTACCCCCTCTGGCATCAAGAGCTTGACCAGCTGCATTATATTGTTGACCAATTAAAAATCCATAACCAAATCCGTTATTAATACTATTGGCCGTATTTGCATCAGGAACCCAGCCTCTGCGCTCTTCCTGACCTTCACCTAAATAATTAGAATTTGGTGGCCCCTCAAAAGAATCAAAAAAGGCAGATAACGTGGTAAACCCGTTCCAGCCACCACTTGTATTGTCAGGATGCCCTTGAGAGTAGTGCAATGCACTCCATTTTCTACTACCATCATTATTAGCAACAAACAATATTCTTTCATTACTATTTACACCGCTAAACATTTCAAAGTATTTTCCTTGCGGTACTAATGAAAAGCCCTCATTTGTTACAGCATCAACCGCGCTTATTACACCGGCCCAGTCTGCACTGGCTCCATAAACCTCAGCATTTAATAATACACGCGCTTTTAAAAAGTAAGCTGTCGCTTTACTCATTCTATTAGTGCTAGATCCAGGCCCAACATTAGGCAAATCAGGTAGAGCAGTATCAATGTCGTCTAAAATATAATTGAATGCTTCCGTATTAGATAGAATCTTTGGATTAATCTCTGGTCCCTCATCAACTTCTCTAAACGGAACCACACCAAAATTATCTAATACATACCACATGGAAAATGCTCTAATTATTTTGGCCTCTGCTACTTGTTGGGCAGTACCTTTACTTCTGGAATCAATGACTTGAGAAGCAGAATACGCCAATGAATTCCAATCATTCCAAACTTGTAATATAAAGGTATGTCCTGCATCCCATTCATGAGTATGCAAGGTTCTCCAAATACCATTATCCCCCCAGTCTGTTCCACGAGTAGGGACTATCATCTCATCACTTGTAACTTCTGATAAAGCATAAATACGTTCTTGATTAGAGGCATAATTATTACCAAATTGGTTATACAGACTGGTTAAGGAAGATTCCGGGTCTTCAACACCGGTAAATCCTCCACCTGAAGATTCAGCGACTAAAGAATCGTCGACGATTAAATCTAGATTGGTACAGGAAAAAGCCAATACTGCCATTATTGCGAACAGTAAGCCCGACTTAAATTGAATTGTTTTATTTTTCATTTTCATATTTTTTTAAAATTTAGCATTTATTCCAAAAGTAATCGTTCTTGGGTTCGGGTAAGATACATAATCAATACCCGCCGTTGGAATACCATTTTTTAAACCAACTGAAGATGGACTACTACTTACTTCAGGATCTAATCCGCTATATGGCGTTATAACAAATAAATTTTGTCCCGTTAAAGAAAGACTTAACATTTTAAAGGCAGAATCTTCTTTTAATTTAAATGTATATCCCAATATCAGGTTCTGTAACCTCACAAAATCACCACTTTCTAGAAACCGTGTTGACACAGCAGCCTCAGCATTACCACCCTCACCAGCCGTTAAAACATCAGGAGTTACATTACGTCCACCAGCAATGGCACCAGCTGTAAAAAATGCATTCCGCGTATTGCTGTATATGTAGGCTCCAAACTGACCTGTAAAATAGGCGCTTAAATCCCAATTTCTGTAGGATAAAGATGTTGAAAAACCAGCATTTATATCTGGTAAGGCACTTTTACCTACAAAACCCTGAACGTCACCAATTGGTTGACCATCAGCATCAAAACCTTGAAAGTCTCTTAAATAATAAGAAAACAAAGGATAGCCACTAGCTAAAATTTGAGCAAAGGCATTTGACAACCCTTGTCCATAAATGGTTCCAGCTTCAATTTGTCCTGCAAAATCCTGTAATTCGTTTTTGTTATATGCAATATTGAAACTTGCATCCCAAGTTAAATCGTCTTGTTCAATAACAGCATAGTTAATTGCAAACTCTACACCCTCGTTTAATACCGTTGCATCCAGATTTTGAAAGAAAAATGGTTGTGGTGATGGTTGCGCAGCAGAAACAGATAACAAAAGATTTTTGGTTTCTTTTCTATATACATCAATACTACCCGTTAAACGGTCATTACCAAATCCAAAATCAAGACCCATACCATATGAGGTGGTTTCCTCCCATTTTAAGTTCGGATTCGCAAAAGATACATCAGTTAAACCAGGCCTGTTTATATTACCACCATTATCTATACCCACACTACCATAGCGTTGTCTCCTAATAAAGTTTCCATACCCTAATCCATCTTGGTTTCCTGTAATACCGGCACTAAGCCTTAGTTTTAAGGTTGAGAAAGTCTCTCCCATAAAATCTTCTTCATTTATTTTCCAAGCAAAGGCTCCTGAAGGGAAATACCCATATTGGTTTGTTCCACCAAATCTTGAAGACCCATCGGCTCTTACTGTAGCGGTAAATAAATACTTGTTTGCAATGGTATAGTTAACCCTTGCAAAATAAGATTGTATTTCGTCTGTAGAATCAAAAGTGTCTGCAAAGATAGATTTAACTCCAAGACCAGAAGGTGCGCTACTGGTTTGAAAAGATGGAGTAGGAAATAATCTGTTTACAAACAAATTCCCTGCTGAAATTCCATATTGCTGATAACTGCCTGATATACCCCCTTCAATCAAATCTGCAGATTCTCTAAGAGTGTTGTACATTTCACTAAGGCCATCAACATTATAACCCCAACCAATAACATTTTTACCACTTCTTTGAAAATCTTGAAATGAATATCCCACTATGGCATCTAGTTTAGAATTCCCAAAATCTTTATTATAATTCAATGTAGCTTCCAATAAATGATTTGTGGCATCAATGATCCCAAAATAACCACGACCAACTCCAAATATGTCATCGGCAATATTTCTGGCCAATCCGCTAGCTGCTAAATCAGTTTCCCCATTTGATTTATCCAAACCAAGGCTAACCTTACCCGTCAATTCAGGAGTGAATTTATACTCAGCATAGCCATTTAAAAGCAACCTTTCTGTATTTGTTTCATTTTTTACATATTTTTGAAGCGTAGTAGGAACTGCCAGACCCGCCCCAGTATCAAAATCTTTATCATCTGGCCATGTTGGATTTGCCGTATAAGCAGCACCTAATAAATCACCTCTAAATCCTGCACTACCACTTAAGCCTGGTGATTTATTAAATTCGTTAGAAAACGTAGTTTGAATCCCTAACTTTAACTTATCATCGAAAAAGCGATGTTCCGCATTTATACGAGCAGTCATTTTTTCTAATGACGAAAATCTAACAATCCCATTTTGTACTCCATAACCAAAAGTAGCTCTAACAGATCCGTTTTCATAACTATTGGAATACGCCAGATTATGGTTTTGAGAGATAGCCGTGCGTAAAACAACATCTTGCCAATCCGTATTAAACCCATAATCCTGACTAGCAGCATCTCCACCAAACTGTGTAACTGCAGCTAAAAAATCTTCTCGTCCTAATACATTATATCTTTTTGGTGACGTAGAAGAACTTGCAGTTGCAGAATATTCAAACGAATCACCTTTAACTCCTTTACCGGTTTTTGTCGTGATAATAACCACCCCATTGGCACCCCTTGAACCATAAATAGCGGTTGAAGACGCATCTTTTAATACACTTATGCTTTCAATGTCATTGGGGTTAATAAAGTTTAAAGGATTTGAAGCCGCTCTTGTACCAATACCTACGTCTGAAGCCGATGAAGAGGTGTCGTCACCAGCTAATGGAATACCATCAACCACAAATAATGGGTTGTTGTTAGACCGAAGAGACGCTGTACCACGAATACGGATAGAAATTCCTGCTCCTGGAGCTCCACTTGATTGTGTAATTTGAACCCCAGCGGTTTTACCTTGAATCAATTGCTCTGGCGATACAATAACACCTTTATTGAAGTCTTCAGACTTAACTGATGCCACAGAACCTGTTGCATCTTTTACGGTAGTTGTACCATAACCTATTACTACTACCTCATCAAGCTGCGCTGTGTCTTCTTCTAAAGTAATATTGATTGTACTACGACCACTAACTGC
>TARA_R110002033_G_scaffold10857_5_pt1 | contig 14191 bp, 9 predicted proteins | sample TARA_R110002033 | Tara Oceans TARA_R110002033 (sample SAMEA4397051) | marine metagenome | biome: Polar Biome; feature: [SRF] surface water layer (ENVO:00010504); material: water (ENVO:00002006), including particulate matter (ENVO:01000060) such as... | depth 5 m
AGTTATTAATATAGTTCAAAGCACGTTCTAATACTTCATCTTTTTCTGCTATAATAGCATCGATAGTTGGTTTACACACAATATCAATTTTGACACCTTTTCTTTGAGTTTCGGTATTATCCGGATAAAATATTCCTACACCAGTTATCATGGTTTTATAGCTACCTATCATTTCAAATCGACTAACATTACCATCAGCACTTGAAGTTTGGCTACCAATAGTAGGTACATTATCGCCTGCCTGAAGACTCATTGCAATAAATTCTGTTCGACTATGAGATATCACACCTACCAATAAGACCACATTGCCTTTATATTTTAATTACTTGTTATGTAAATCAATTCAGGAATATTAATTAAGAATTTCTATCTTTAAAATCTGTTATACTAATTCTACATATTATCTGAGTCTTTCTAAAAAGACGATCTCGACAATCGAGTAAATAGTGCATGGATATCTTCCAGTGCCTAGGTAAATACACCCAATTATATTATCAAATTTTAAACAAAGTCAATTGATTAAAAAATCAGTTGAATCATCACTTTGAATGATATTAAATTCTTCAAATTGTGATAATCTTACAATGAATCAAAAATGAAAAGTAAACAGTTAATAAGTAGAAATATAGAAGACTTTTATAATAAAGCATCTGAAGAAACTAGACTCGAAAAAGGTATGGGTATAATTGAATTTGAAAGAATTAAATCTCTCATTGAAAAGTATATCCCTTCAACAACTTCAAAAATTATTGATATAGGTGGAGGAACAGGAAAATATTCAGAATGGCTAGCTCGAAAAGGACATCAGGTTTATTTGGTTGAGCCTGTTTTCAAACATTTACAAATAGCAAAACAAAGAACTAATAAACTTAAGAATAAGTTTCAAGTTAAATCAGGTGAATCTAAAAAATTAGACTTTCCTAATAAATTTGCAGATCTCATAATTCTTCATGGACCACTTTATCACCTACAAAAAAAGGAAGATAGAGATATAAGTATTAAAGAAGCTAAACGTGTTTTAAAGAATAACGGAATCATTTTGGGTTTTGCTATAAATTACACGGCATCAACTTTAGTTGGTCTATTAAATGGTCTTATTCATAAAAAGTCATTCTTTGAAATGTGTAAGAGCGAATTGACGACAGGAATTCACAATCCCCCAGATGATTTTCCTTGGCTTTTAGCTGAGGCTTATTATCACAAACCTGAACAATTAAAAAATGAATTTATAAATCAGGAATTAACATACCTAAATACCTATGCCGTTGAAGGAATGGCTTGGCTAGATAAAGACTATTTCACTAATATGCTAAATAATAAAAAGAAGAAAAATTTAATGGATCTTATTCAAATTACAGAAAACGACAGCTACATTTTACCTTTTAGTCCACATATGATGATAGCAGTAAAAAAAAACTAAAAATGGAAAATAAAGAAAGATAAATTAAAGCTCTGATTGAAAATAACGGCCAATTAAATGAACTAGATCTTGGAGAAAGAATTCAACTGGATGAAGATGAAACAAGAGAAATAATAGCACAACTATTATCTGAACATAGAATTAGGTATGAGGCAAACAGCATTTGTAAGTATAGCGTTGTAAACAAAAAGCGTAGATAATATTGAAAATAAATATCGGCTAGGTTGATTTTCAAGATTTAATATAACAAATAACAACCGGAAACCTGTTTGGTTTCCGGTTACTTGCTAAGTATTTTTTTTTTAGTATCGGTTGGCAAATACCAACAGTAAAAAGACTTGCTCATTTATAAGTGATGTTATCTTTTGTTTTTTTTTACTCCAAATGAATTCTCATCAATCCACACAAGACCCCAGTTAACAATTGGATCAGTATTGTAGCTTTCAAGGGTTACTGATTGTTCTTGGGAATTAAAACGATAATATCCATTAACCCCTCCCGAGCGAATTTCATTTCCGTACCGCCGCCCTATTTTCCTTCCAGAATTATAAGTTATGCGATATTCGCCTGTACCAAAAAAACGAAGTTCATTACCAATTTTCAAAGTTCTACTACGCTTATAAACTGTAATTTCAGTATCACCTTCTTTTAAAGTCTTATCAACCTTCCAACGATCAATTAGAAAAGATTTAGTTATTTCTTTCTCCTGTCGAAAACATAATTGAGCAAAAAAGAGTACCAGCAAGATTATTGATTTTCTCATAAACCGGTTAAAACAAGAACTGTTCCAACTGAAGTACAAGTACTTTCAAATTTCCAATATGATAAGTTAGTATTTCAAAGTTGGTCCTCAATTTTAATCTCAAGTAACTTAAGGTGATTTCATTCATCTTGAACTTATGAAAGGAATACTAATACTATTTCTTATACTAATTCAAGGTCAAGTTGCATCTGATATTATCCTGAAGAAAGAATTGATCTGTACATGGAAGATTGAAAAAGTTCAAGTTATTCGACCAAGCATTTGCGTTCAAAATGATTTTAGCCGTATAGTTGGAATTAATTTTGTATTTGAAGAACAGCAGCAGCTATTGGTCATATCAAATAATGACTGGTTTCAGTTAACTAATGAAGAGGAGATATGTTGGTATTTGGAAGATGAACATCTTAGTAATTTGACCGCGATTCATTTGATAAGAATTAGTAAGAAGTAATGCATCAAAAAATCAATATTCAATCGATATATGGCATTTAGCAATTATGAAATTGATGAATTTAAACTTAAGGTATTTTGGCTTTGAGCAGAAATGCAATCTAGGTTTAAAGTACAATCAAATAAAAGTGATATATAAAAATACTTATTGGTATCATATTCTATATATGTATTCTATTTTTTTCAACTCAATTTTATTGATGAATGTTTGTGAATCAATATTCAACAACAATTAAAATATAATGAAGAGTATATTTAAACAAAATACAATTGTGTATAGCTTAGAAATTGTATGCAGTAATAACAACAAAGACCTTATCATCTGAGATGATAAGGTCTTGTGTAATCGTTGAGTTAGTTAATAGTCGCTCTATACCAAGAGTTCTTGATTAACCCGCATAATCCACATTTTATCATTATAAGCATCGTTCAGCTTAGAGTAATATGAGATTAACGCATTGGTCCAAGAGTCGTGCTTCTTAAGATATACGTATCTGTAATTGTTCTTTGGGTTGATAAAATAACTAGCGCTTAAACCGAATGAATTTAATAGCGCTACAAATTTCTTAGCATTGTTTGGGTTTGCAAATACATTGGCAATTAAGTAATAACCAGATCCAGCTCCGTCAATAACTATATTCTTAGAATCAGTATCTGTAGAGGCAACATTATCCCGAACTATGACATTTGAGGTAAGCACATCAGCATCATATTTAGATTTCTTTTCTTTAATCTTGTTTACATTACTTGCATATGCTTCATTAGTGTATTTGTTATCTACATTCATAATCCACATGGCACCATCATATCTACCATTTAGATTAGAATTATGTGCGGCAACAGCATCTTCAAAGGTTTCAAAACGGTCCAAATACACATACTTTAAACCAGTATTAGGGTTATCAATATAATCAGCATTTATACCCTTCTCATTAAGGTCATTAATAAAGTTATTCATATACTGACCACCTTTGTACACATTTGCAACTACATAATACCCATCGTTAACATCAGGTAAATCTTTAAATCTTCTACTTTTAACAGCATCTTGCGCAACCTCTCTTGTTCTTTTTGCAACAGGTGTAGCGGTATTTCGAGGTCTATTTGCAACTACGGCATCTTTAGGCTGAACTTGTTCATTAAACCTGTTATCAACCGAAGTATTATCCTCTGAACTAGATTCGGCAACTTCTTGTCTTTCTGCAACAGGGTCTTTTCTTTCGCTTGTTAGTACTGCTACCCTATCTTTTTGCGTTTGACTAGCTGCTTGATTATTTGTAACTGCCTCACCTGAATTACTCGGGTTATAGTTAGAAGCAATTTCAGTATTGCTATTCTCATCAAGAAAAAGCTCTTTTGCTTTATTCTCAAGATCTGGTCTTTCTCCGTTGGTTTCATTTCTAACCATACGCATTACCATGGCAAAACGTCTTTCCAAATCAGATTGGCGAATAGCCTCTAATGAATCTTGACGAAACATTAACTCCTCAATAATGGCATCGTTTTCTGACAATTTCATCTTCAATTCTTCAATCTCCTCATTAGTAGCAATATTCTCTGGCTCTTCATCATTCTGTACCAAATCATCTTCATATTCATCTTCTAACATAACCCTATCTTCAGTAAGATTTGGCGAGAATGAGTATGCAAATGATATTTCATGAGTAACTCCAAAATTATCGAAGTTATTAGACAATCCTTTTTCCATGGTATAGCCTAAAGAAATCCTTTGGTTTAAGTTAAAACCAACACCGGCAGCTGCACCATAAAAACTATCGTAACCACCCTGGATCCATCCTAATTTTGGTAGATCAAGAATTAAACTGCCGCCTAAGGTTACATCTTCTTCACCTACTTTTCTAACTCTTGCCAAAGGCATCAACCTACCCTCTTCAAATATTCCTGTTTGATTTTCAAACTGATGGGTATATTGTAGGTGACCTGAATATGTTTTGTCTTTAAACTCCGTTACCGATTCACTTGTTTTTAAGTTATAATCGAAAAGGTTTTCTGCGAACATACCAACATCAAACTTACCATAAGAAAGGTTGAAACCAGGCTGAAACGATAACAAGTTCTGATCTTGCAATCCAGATAAAAAAGGATCTTCCTCTACTGTTGAAGCCCTACCATTATCAAAGCCACTTTGGTAATACGATACATTTGCACCGAACGTAAAATTACTCTTATCGTTCAGTTTAATACCATAGGCATAATTTGCCAGTACACCAAAGTTACTAAGTATACCTTCCCTTTGTGAGTACAAGCTTAATCCAAGTCCTGTTTTGTCACTAATACGACCACTATAGCTTAAGAAATAGTTCTGATTGTTATCATCAAATTGTACCGATTGGTTTCGGTGTAACAAGTTAATATAAGATTTGTCTTCCCTAACCGTTGAAAACGTTGGGTTGATTAAAAATCGGTTATATTTCAATAGATTCTGGGCAGGAACGTCGTATGATACAAACGGATTCTCCTCTTGCCCGCTAACCTTCATGATAGCTAACACAAATAACAATAGATATAAAACACTTTTCTTTAGCATGGTGAGCTTAACGTATTACTGTGATCGTACCTTGTTTAAGTACTTCACTGGCATTTCTAATTTTATAGTAGAATACCATATTTTGTTTAGTGAATGCAGTAGTAGACTGCGGCCAATTATTTTTATAATCAAATTCGTTTACGATCTCTTGACCTTGTTCGTTGTAAATAATCACATTTACATCGGCCTTATTAGAGTAAGAGTTTGGAATAACCCATTGGTCATTAATACCATCTCCATTAACTGTTATTACATTAGGTACTTTAAATGTATCTAGGTAAGATACTTCTACCTGTCTAACAATCTCACAGTTATCTATAGATGCTATCAAGGTATACGTACCTGCATCTGTAAAAGTTACGCTGTCAGAATTACTTAATTCAGCGGCATTTACATCTAACCATCTATAAGCAGTACCTCCACTTGCAGTTACCGTCTTAGTAGTGCCCTCTGGCATTACAACTTCAGTACCTGGGTCAAGGGTTATAAGATTCTCATCTAACGGTGAAACTACAATCTCATTAGAGATCAAAGAACAGCCATCCTTATCCATTGTCAGTCTATAGGTACCTGCTGTAGAAACCGTCAATACAGCATCAGTTGTATTAATTGAAATACCATCTAATTGCCATTCGTAAGTAGATGAACTTAAATCGCTGGTGGTGCTAAGTGAAATAGTTTCTCCGCCACTACAAAAAACAGTTCCAGAACTAGTAATAGAAATAGTTTCGTTAGTTAAAAGCTGTATTGATAACGAGTTAGAATCTATATCAAAACTATCAATGGTCGCATTTAATTCATAGTCCCCATTTTCTAAGTTCGATGCTAAACTAATAACGTTATTTGTGGCACCATTTACAATTGCACCATCTTTACTCCATTGATAGGTAAACCCATCAACTAAAGCACTTGTAACATCTGTTTTTGTACCATCTGTTGCAACAGCATTAATTTGCTCAACACCTAAAGTTGTAGTTGTAGATTCACAAGAAGTATACGCATCAGTATAATTTATAGTCATCTCAAAAGAAGCGGGAGATACTACAGTAGTAGTTTCCGAGTTTTTTGAAGAGATAGCACATGTACCACCTGTTTGGGTTACCTCAGCGTAATATTCACCGTCTTGAGATATCGTTATTGAATTACTTGTTTCTCCGCTTATTTCAACATTGTTTCTAAACCACTTATAGCTTGGAGTGTTCGCAGTTGTGCTAACACTTAACAATTGAGTTTGTGTAGGTAATAAAACCGTATTGATTTCATTTTCTACTGTAACAGTATATAGTTCTGCATTGTTCATAGAAACTACTGCTGATCTTTCATTACAGATACCAGTACCAGATATTTCAACTGCATAATCTCCTTCAAAACCTGCATTTGCAGCATTTACTGTATAAGTTGTTCCAGTCGCTCCTAAAATTGCAGCGTCATCTTTAAACCATTGGTAGCTCCATGAAGCATTGGTTTGATCTATACTTAAAATTTCGGTGTCCGTACTACACAAAGAAGTCTTGCTTGGTGCGGTAACGGCAATACCAGTTCCAGACCCTCCAATAGTTACATCAACTATATTTGAATCTGTATTACCAGAACCAGTACAACGCGGTCCATAATTAATATATACATTGTACATACCAGATTGGGTTACATTCAAAGTATGTCCGGTTTCCCACGTTAATTCTGTCCCACTTCGAAACCAGATATATTGATAGGTTTCAGGGTTAGCTATATTATCCACTTGTAAAGTAATCGGTCCTGTACTACAAACAGTACCTGGGGGAACTCCATCACCTTTTTCACTAATATTAAGATTAGAAGTTACATCCATGTAATACATATTGTATGCAGGAGATTCACTACCGATCTTTACCGGGTCAGTACTTCTAACCCTCATCTTATAGCCTTCACCACGTGTATCTGTAGGTATGGCAAAACTGGTATCAAAATCCTTTACGGCATTTTGATCGGTAATAGTTTGCAATGTTTGTGCATTGGCAAAACTACCGCTGGCGTCAGATAATTCGAGAATAAACTCGTTACCTGCGTTCGCAGTTCCAATCCATGTAACATTTACATAGTATTCGTTAAAACCACCATTACCTGCGCAAACGGCAGACCATGGTGTACTTCCTGACAGATTTGGATTGTCTGCAGGTTCTGGAGCATTAATTACTATTGCTTGCGCAGATAATTGAAAAGCGCAGAATAGCATGGATAGTGCTGTAATTACGGTAAGTTTGTTCAAAGTTCTCATAGGTATTTGTAGTTATGGGGGCCACTACGGTTGAAAAGTTGGTTAATAAATTATTTCACTATACCATCATTTCATAGACAAATATGTTATTTAATACGACGAAGTGAAATTTTATGTTGTCGGAAGGAAGATTTATGTTGTGAAACTCATTTTATGTAAGGTGTATCCAATTTAAACCTATCCTTTAAGCCATTTTTGCTACTTTTGTAGCTTGAAATATAATGACATGAGCGAGACATCAAAGTCTTTGAATTTTATTGAACAAATTGTTGAAGAGGACTTGGTAAATGGATATACCAAAGACGAATTACGTTTTCGTTTTCCTCCAGAACCTAATGGTTATTTACATATTGGGCATGCAAGCTCTATTTGTTTAAACTTTGGTTTAGGTCTAAGGTATAATGCACCTGTAAATCTGAGATTTGATGATACAAACCCTGCAAAAGAAGAGCAAGAATTTGTAGATGCTATCAAAAAAGATGTAGAATGGTTAGGCTTTAAGTGGGATACCGAACGGTATGCGTCTGATTACTTTCAGCAACTATATGATTGGGCGGTAGAATTGGTTAAACAAGGAAAGGCATATGTGGACAATCAATCTTCTGAAGAAATGGCTGCCCAAAAAGGAACTCCTACTGAACCGGGTACAGATAGTCCAAATAGAAATAGATCTATAGAAGAAAATTTAGAGTTGTTTGAAAAGATGAAAAACGGAGAGTTTAAAGAAGGAACTCACGTATTAAGAGCTAAGATAGATATGACCTCATCTAACATGTTGATGAGAGACCCTATCATGTACCGTATATTACATAAAGCGCACCACAGAACAAATACCGATTGGTGTATTTATCCGATGTATGATTGGACACATGGTGAAAGTGATTATATAGAGCAAGTATCACATTCTTTCTGTACGCTAGAATTCGCAATGCACCGTGAGTTATATAATTGGTTTTTAGATCAAGTATATGATGAAACTAAAGTAAGGCCTAAGCAACGAGAGTTTGCTCGTCGTAACTTAAGCCATACCGTAGTAAGTAAGCGGAAGTTGGCACAATTGGTTGAAAAGGGAGTAGTAAATGGTTGGGATGACCCAAGAATGCCAACAATATCAGGATTACGTAGAAGAGGATATACACCGGAATCTATTCGCAATTTTGTAGATACTATAGGTATTGCAAAAAGAGATAACCTTATAGATGTTTCTTTACTTGAATTCAATGTTAGGGAACATTTAAATAAAACAACCCATAGGGTAATGGGAGTTCTGAAGCCACTTAAGGTGGTAATTACAAATTACCCTGAAGGTGAAACGGAATGGTTAGTTGCAGAAAATTCTCCAGAAGATGAAAATGCAGGTTCTAGAGAAGTGCCATTTTCTAGAGAAATATATATTGAACAAGAAGATTTTAGAGAAGCTGCCAATAAAAAATTCTTCCGTTTAAAATTGGGTAATGAAGTTCGCTTAAAAAACGGTTACATTATTAAAGCCGAAAGCTGTACAAAAGATACCGAAGGAAATATAACTGAAGTACAGTGTACTTACGACCCAAAAAGTAAAAGTGGAAGCGGTACAGAAGAAAGTTTGCGTAAAGTTAAGGGAACATTACACTGGGTATCTATTGAGCATGCGGTTAAAGCGGAAGTTAGATTATATGACCGCCTGTTTACAGATGAAAGTCCAGACACACATAAAGACAAGGATTTCTTAGATTTTATTAATCCAGATTCATTAACTGTAATTACCGGATATGTAGAACCTGCATTAAAAAATGCACAACCTGGAGATACTTTTCAGTTTCAACGAATAGGTTATTTCTGTGTTGATTCAGATACCACTGCAGATAATTTAGTTTTTAATAGAACTGTTGGTTTAAGAGATTCTTGGGCTAAAATTCAAGAGAAAAAATAGTATTAGTAATACCTATTACTACTATTTTATAGTATTGAATATTCTTATACAAAAATGCTCGAAGACGTAAAGTCTACGAGCATTTTTCAATTTATAAACCCATTGGTATCACAAAGGTTGTGAAATGTTTATATAGCTTCTTAAAATGAATTTTTAATGCTATATCTTTCTTTGTCCTAATTTTTGAAATCATAAAAAAACCCAAGAACATTTGTTCTCGGGTTTTCCTAAAAATAATCAAACCTAAGATAAGCTATTCTTTAAGTTTAGGTTTATTTGTTTTTTTCATTGTTTCACCAATCATATTACTAGCGGTAAAACTAGCAACCATATTATTAAGCATATCACTACCAGCTTGAGGTGAATTCGGTAATAATATTAAATTGGTGTTAGTAGCTTCCCCTATGCTCTGTAATGTATCATAATGTTGTGTTACCACAATTAATGCAGAAGCTTCTTGAGAATTAATACCAACTTTATTCAATACCTCTACAGACTCTTCTAGACCACGAGCTATTTCTCTTCTTTGATCTGCAATACCCTGACCTTGTAATCTTTTGCTTTCAGCCTCAGCTTTTGCTTTTTCTACAATTAAAATACGTGCAGCATCACCTTCAAACTGCGCAGCAGTTTTTTGACGCTCAGAAGCATTAATACGGTTCATGGCTTCTTTTACTTGTGCATCTGGATCAATATCGGTAACCAAGGTTTTAATAATATCAAATCCATAATCTAACATTGCTTGTTGCAATTCTGATTTTACCGCTATAGCAATATCATCCTTTTTAACAAAAACATCATCCAATTTCATTTTAGGTACTTCTGCCCTAACCACATCAAATACATAAGAAGTAATTTGTTCATGTGGATATTCTAACTGATAATATGCTTCATAAACTTTTTCCTTAATCACCACATATTGTACAGAAACTTTTAGTTTAACAAAAACATCATCTAAGGTTTTAGTTTCTATAATAACATCTAATTGCTGAATTTTTAAACCAATACGTGCGGCAATTCGTTGCACAAAAGGAATTTTAAATTGAATACCAGATTGTCTTACACTGGTAAATTTTCCAAATGTTTCAATTAATACCGCTGTTTGCTGTTTTACAATAAATACACCCGACAGAATAGTGGCAATCACTAAAAACGCAATCGGAATCCAAATAAATGAGCCCATAATTATTTCTTTTATAGTTAATATTTGAAGATACTAAAAGCCTTCTAGTTATTAGTAGCTTTTCTTACGGATTCGTTACAATAAAGCATTTATAAAAATATTATAATCATTCTGTGCACTATAATGCTAGGTTTCTATAATCTAATATTTTGGCTTTGACGACAATGAATATCTACAAGTTCATTACATTTAATAAAATCATTAATTTGAACGGTATGTTGACTTCTATTAACCCCAAATTACCAATGAGAGATAAAGCCAAAACTAAAAGCTATTATGTAGAATCTTTAGGTTTTAAAGAATTTGGTGCAGTAGATTATCCTGATTATTTAATGGTAGAAAAGGATGAAATTCAAATTCATTTCTTTCTTTTTAAAGCTCTTAACCCTGAAGAAAACTACGGTCAGGTCTATATCCGCACAGACGATATAGAAACCTTATACCAATCGTTATTAAAAAACAATGTGCCCATTCATCCAAATGGCAGCCTAGAGATTAAGCCATGGGGACAAAAGGAGTTTGCTCTATTAGACCCTGATAGTAACTTACTAACATTTGGAGAATCATTGGGCTAAAAATATAGAGGTATTGAAAAAGAAAAGGCAACTCGTACGAGTTGCCTTTATTATATGGTGTTAAGTATGCTTACTTAATATCAAAACGATCTAAATTCATAACCTTGGTCCAAGTTCTTGCGAAGTCACGAACAAATTTCTGTTTCGCATCTTCCGTACCATATACTTCTGCCAATGCTCGTAATTCAGAATTAGAACCAAATATTAAATCTGCTCTAGTCCCTTTCCATTTTACATGACCAGTTTTACGGTCACTACCTTCAAACACAGTATCGTTGTCAGAAGCAGCCTTCCACGTAGTTCCCATATCTAATAAATTGATAAAGAAATCATTTGTAAGCAATCCTGGTTTATCAGTAAATACTCCGTAATCAGAACCATCATAATTGGCGCCAAGTACACGAAGACCACCAACAAGAACAGTCATTTCTGGTGCAGTTAAAGTTAATAGGTTTGCTCTATCTATTAATAACTCTTCTGCTTGAACAGATAGTTTTTGTTTTGTATAATTTCTAAATCCGTCTGCCATAGGTTCAAGCGCATCAAAAGATTCAATATCAGTACTCTCCTGAGTTGCGTCTGTTCGACCAGCGTTAAAAACAACTTTGGTATCAAAACCAGCCAACTTTGCGGCATTTTCAACAGCAGCAGAACCAGCAAGAACAACTAAATCGGCAAAAGACACCTTCTTGCTGCCAGATTGATTATCATTAAATTCTTTCTGAATTCTTTCTAAAGTAGCGGTAACCTTAGCCAACTGTGTAGGGTTGTTAACTTTCCAACCTTTTTGAGGAGCTAAACGCACACGACCACCATTAGCACCACCACGCTTATCTGACCCTCTAAAAGTGGATGCAGAAGCCCATGCAGTAGAAACTAGTTCTGCCGTAGAAAGTCCTGAAGCTAAAATTAATGTCTTTAAATTTTCAATATCGGCATCATCAATCAAATCAAAATCAACGGCAGGTACTGGATCTTGCCATATCTGCACTTCTTTTGGTACTTCTGGTCCTAAATAACGATTAGTAGGTCCCATGTCACGGTGAGTTAGTTTATACCAAGCTCTTGCATAGGCATCTTTAAACTCGTCTGGATTCTCTAAAAAGTTTCTTGAAATTTTTTCATATTCAGGATCTAAACGTAGCGACATATCGGTAACCAACATAAATGGTTGATGTGTCTTACCTGGTATATGAGCATCTGGCATTTCACCAGCACCGGCCTCGCCAACTGGCTTATATTGCCAAGCTCCAGCCGGACTCTTAGTTAATTCCCACTCAAAACCAAATAGGTTTTCAAAAAAATAATGACTCCATTTTGTAGGTGTTTGTGACCATGCGCCTTCTATACCACTTGTTATAGTATCTGCACCAGACCCAGTACCATAAGTACTCTTCCAACCTAAACCTTGTTCTGTAATATCTGCAGCGGCTGGCTCTGAACCTACATACTTTTCAGGATCTGCAGCTCCGTGTGTTTTTCCGAATGTATGCCCACCTGCAATAAGCGCAACGGTTTCATAATCATCCATTGCCATTCTTTTGAATGTCTGTCTAATATAATGAGCAGCTTCTAATGGATCAGGATTTGCATTATGCCCTTCTGGATTTACATAAATTAAGCCCATATGCGCAGCACCTAGAGGGTTTTCTAACTCATTGCCATCTTCATCATAACGTTGTTTGTTTCCTAACCACTCTGTTTCAGATCCCCAATAAATATCCTCTTCTGGTTGCCATATATCTTCACGACCACCGGCAAATCCGAACATTGGCAATCCCATACTTTCATGAGCAACATTACCAGTAAGTATCAATAAATCTGCCCAAGAAATTTTCTTGCCATATTTCTGCTTAATAGGCCATAATAATAATCGGGCCTTATCTAGATTGGCGTTATCTGGCCAACTATTTAATGGGGCAAAACGTTGGTTACCTGCGCTCGCACCACCTCTACCGTCAGATATACGGTACGTTCCAGCACTGTGCCAAGCCATACGTATAAAGAATGGTCCATAATGACCATAATCTGCAGGCCACCAATCTTGACTATTCGTCATTAAATCTGTCAAATCTTTTTTAACGGCGGCTAAATCTAGAGATTTAAACTCTTCAGCATAATTAAAATCATCATCCATTGGATCTGCCATTTTAGAATGCAATCTTAAAATATTAAGATTCAACATATTTGGCCACCAATCTTTGTTAGTTGTTCCACCACCAGCTGCTTGGTGCATTTCACCATTTAAAAATGGACAATTTGCTGCAGCGGGATCATTTACATCCCAAGCTTCACCTTTTCCGTTAGTACTACTCATGATTATATAAATTTTAAGTTGTTTTTACTTATCAATAGTAAAATTATAAATATTTTACTTATCAATATTTCGTTTTAAATAGATAAAATCTATTGTGTAATATTTAATTGTTTTGCATCACGCCAATTCGATTATCAAACTGACTTAATTATTACCGTAAATATTAGAATATCATAAAGATAATCACTTATAGCCTCTTTATAACACTAGCTATCTCATAATTAATAATTTAGTAAGACAAACTAACATTCAAACCTTATGAAATCATTTGATAAAAGTATATTATCAAAATTCACAAAAATAAAAGTGGCATTTACACATCTGATATTATCACCCTTATTCCTAATTCTTTCCTTCATACAGCAATCGAATGCTCAAGTAGTTCCTAATCCAACCGAGGTAATAGGCTTTGAAATAGGTTCGGATTTTAATTTAGCAACTTACGATCAGTCAATTAATTATTTTGAAAAACTAGCTGCCACAAGTGATATGGTAGAGATGAGATATGCCGGAAAAACATCTGAAGGACGGGAATGGCAATATGTATTAATCTCTACACCAGAAAATCTACAAAAGATAGATCACTATAAATCTATTTCACAACAATTAGCACATCCTGAAAACTTAACAAGAGAGATCGCAAAAGGATTGGCAAAAGAAGGAAAAGCAATTGTGGATATAAGTGGAGGTCTACACGCCTCGGAGGTTGCAGGAGCACAACACATTATAACATTGGCTTATGAATTGGTAAATAATGCCAAAACAGAAA
>TARA_R110002033_G_scaffold4001_8_pt1 | contig 14186 bp, 19 predicted proteins | sample TARA_R110002033 | Tara Oceans TARA_R110002033 (sample SAMEA4397051) | marine metagenome | biome: Polar Biome; feature: [SRF] surface water layer (ENVO:00010504); material: water (ENVO:00002006), including particulate matter (ENVO:01000060) such as... | depth 5 m
CGAAGACGATGACGGATTCGGGATGCCATTCGATATGTCCGTCAACTCATTCTAAGGGGAGGTAAGCATGACTAATCAAGATTACTTCTGGGCTGGCCTACTCATTGGCGGCTCACCCTTCGTCTTCATGTTCCTCTACGCAATCGTGGGGATAATGTGAGTAGTGAGGACTACTCGGCAGTACAACGGACGCGCCCTGCCCCTATGATGCACTCACAGTATTGCAGCACAGAGGCGGCAGGGTATCGTCACCCCTACTGGAGACACCTGCCTCCGCCCCGCTCCTGTAACATCAGCAAGCGGAGATACCCTAAGGTGCAAGTGCCCTGCTCCGAGCAGCACCTGCGCCCGTGGGTGGCAGACTACCTCACCCCGTACCAACAGGACGCGGTCAACCGGGCAGCGGTCGAGAACAACTTCATGTTGTACTGGCCGTGTGGTGTCGGGAAGACTGTCGGCTCAGTGGCAGCGGTTGAGCAGTGGCGTACACAGGGGGCGCGTAGGGTACTGGCCGTGACGAAGGCTGGAACCCGTGCCCAGTTCCGCAGGGAGATAGAGAAACTCACCTACCACAAGGTGCAGATACTCAGAGGTCAGACACCTACTGACATCGAGACAGACTCATGGGCAGTCATCTCGTGGGAGATACTCCCGTACTGGTTGACTACGCTACAAGCGTGGCAGCCTGACGTACTGGTACTGGACGAGATTCATACCGGCAAGAACAAGAGCAGGTGGCAACGCCTCATCAATGAGGAAGGCAGACCTTATTGGAAACTCAAGGAGAACAGAGTGGCAGCAGCCTATGCCCTGTCTCGACAGTGCAGGTACAGGCTCGGCCTCACGGCCACACCTATAGCCAAGGACAGGTCAGACCTGTGGGGACAACTAGACTTCCTCGAACCAGATGGCTGGGGTAAGTTCAAGGACTTCGCCATGCGCTACTGCGATGCAGCGGAGAACAGTTGGGGTGGCCTGGACACTGGAGGTAAGTCGGAGAGCGTAGAGTTCAAGGCTCGACTGATGACAGTGATGTCCATCGTTGACCAGCGCGAGGCTGCCAAGCATCTACCTGCCCTGCGTACACAGACAGTGTACCTAGGCGCGGAAGACCAGTGCCGGCCAGTGGGAGGCTTCAAGAAGATATTCAGTAAGGCTGCTAAGTCTGGTGCGATGGCACTGCGCGAAGCCAAGCTGGCCGAGGCCGCATCTCGTAAGAGACTGTGGTTGAAACAGGTAGTGACTGAAGCATGGAGTCATGACCAGAAGGTGGTCGCCTTCTTCGGACGGCGTGAGATAGTCGAGAGGGTAGGGGAGGAGATGACCAAGGCAGCAGCCAAGGTCAAGGACAAGACCATACCTGTCTTCGTGGCTCATGGTGGGTACACAGACAATGCCCGTGACCAAGTGCTGCAGGACTATGTCAACCATGATGGACCATGTCTATTTGTAGGCTCCTATCAGGCGTTTGGTGAGGCTTACGACGGCTTCCAATGCACTGACCTAGCCGTGCAGGCAATGCTGCCTAGTACGCCCCGTGAGACGATACAAGCGCGGGGTAGGTTCAGACGGCTGGGAGGTAACGGATGCCTCATCCTCTACCCCGTAGCAGAGGGGACAGTGGATGAACACATTGCCTCTGTACTGTTGGAGAGACTGGAGGATGTCGTTGATATCAGTGGCGATACAGACGTAGGTGAACTCGTTAGTTCACTGGGACTAGAAGATGCTGAGGATGAGATACTCGCCAGCATCCTAATGGATGAGATGTAATGCCAATCTATGAGTACAAGTGTAAGTGCGGAAACGCATTTGAGAAGTTGATGAAGATGAACGCGGATACTCCTCCGTGCCCTAAGTGTGGTGACCCTAAGCCTACCAAACAGGTAAGCGCAGGTTCGTTCTCACTGTCGGGTAGCGGATGGTATCGAGATGGCTACGGCCTAAGACCTAATTCAAAGAAGGGAGAATAGTATGAGTAAGTATCAGACAGAGATTGAAGAGAAACTTAACCGACATCCTTACGGGGTGCCTCGTGTGCAAGGACGTAACCAACGGATAGTTCTACTGTCCCTAGGCTGGGACTTGAGCCGCACTTGGAGACAGGAGGGACTGACTAACAAGATTGGTTGTACTCGTGGTGTTGTCTGCAATGCAGTCAGTGCCCTAGAGGAGAGAGGCTATGTGCAGAAGAGGGCTGGAGCAAGAGCCAAGGCAGGCAAGGTGCTACCTGCTGTGCAAGGTAGTGAACTAGCGAAGGAGTGGGTGACAGCCCTACTAAGGAACGTAACCCTATCACCAGAACAGCAGAGTTATACTGGCATCTACCTCAATGCTCGGCGCATCCTGCGGGGGCTAGGGCGTAGGTATCCTGCGTCGTACACTGCACCGGAGTTAGCCGAAGAGTTAGGCTTGGGGTGCGTCACCTCTCGTAACTTTGTGAAGGGCTTAGACGAACGTGAACTGGTTTACTCCTGTGACAAGAAGTCCCACGTCAAGAAGTACAGGATGACAGAAGCAGGTATGGCGTGGTATAGGGAAGACCGTATCAGTCGAGGACTTAAATTATAGTGGAGTAAGGCTATGAATTGCTGGCATTGCGGGAGCGTACTTATCTGGGGCGGGGACCATGACTATGAGGATGGAGAGGGTGAGGGGATTGTCTCGAACTTCTCCTGCCCATCATGCCCTGTTACCGTTTATGTCTATCTGCCGTTCGAGCCGGAACATGAATGACCAAGGACTCATGATGATGGTTACTACACTGCTAGGAATTATAAGTGCTGCGCTCCTCATTCTACTCATGAACGAGGTGCTGTAAATGGATCTTAATCCAATTACAAGTTACATTACCCACGATTAAACTAAGAAGGAGAATAGTATGGCTACCGAATGGTCAGAGTTAATGGAAGAATTGAGGTCGGATAGATTCATTGGTTCCTTAAGGCAATCAAAGTACAACCGACTATGGGAATGGTATGGGGAAGCAAGCGGCATGGATGCTCATGAGTTCCGTGAGTTCTGCTACTGGGCACGAACCAAGCTCGGAGCCAACAAGAAGATTACGCAGAGGGAAGAAAGCCACATCGAGGTAATCGAAAGAGACTCCGTGAATTATGCTCATGAGGTTGGCTACTACTACGACGAGACTAAAGACCTATACATAGTCCACCTGCAATCAAAGAAGATGCCGATGACTATCCCTGGGGATATGTGGCGGTCAATGAAACTGGCCTACTCCAACTGGGATGGTGCCCCTTCCAGTGTGAACGAACTCTCCCGTAAGTTTGGACTGGCTCGCAGTACTGTCACTGAGTTGTTCCGCGCTATGGGAACTACTCATGATTCCTCCCCGTGGTCTGAAGAGGAACTGCGGGACACCGATGAACGGGAACTGGTAGAAGACCTACTCCGTAGGAAGGAAGAGCGCGTGCTCGTTAAGGCGGAGCGCAAGGAGTACCGCAAGGTCAAGAAGGATGCGGAGTCCTACCGAAGGATTGACCTGCTCGCTAGTCGTATCGCTGGTAGGTTCGGAGAGGTAGCACCTGGCCATGAGGTGCCACGCCTTAACCTACCCAAAGCCGAGGAGCCTTACGCACTGGTGGTCAGCCCTACTGACTTCCACTGGGGTAAGCGCGGTGAGAAGTACAACCGGAAGATAGCACAAGCACGGCTCATGGAAGTATCCAAGAGGCTTCTATCCCGTGTCAGTGTAGGTGGTGCCCCTGCCAAGATTATGCTTGCCCTAGGTGGTGACGGCCTCCACATTGACAACGCCCACTCCACCACTACGCACGGTACGCCTCAGGATTGTGATGGCTCACCCGAAGACTTGGCGTGGACTTACGTCATGATGTGTCGCGATTATGTTGACTTGGTCAGGCAGTTCGCACCTGTTGAAGTCTTCGTCATACCGGGTAACCATGACCGCTACTCGGCCACACTGGTACGAGCAGCAATGGCAGGTTGGTTCTCTACTGCGGAGGACGTGACGGTCTGTGAGTCTTACAGTAACCGACAGTACATCAAGTATGGCAACAGCCTAGTGACATTCCTACATGGTGACGTAGGCAAGGTGAAGGACTGGCCTGCAATCATCGCAGGCGAGGTGCCCGTGATGTGGGGGCAGACCTACTGGAGGTTCATCTTTACAGGCCACTTCCACACTGAACGTGAACTGCCTACCTATGGCAATGTCACTGTGTACCGGATGCCCAGCCTAGCAGGCAATGATGCATGGCATCAGCGCAAAGGGTACAAGTCTCGCAAGGCTCTTATAGGCTATATGATTTCAGAAGATAGAGGGGTTATTGGACAACACGTCGAACCCGTACTAGAGGAAGAGTAAGGAATCGGTTATACCTTAATGAATCACGAGTTTAGGAGAGAACAATGGCGGTAACAAGAGGCGGTCAACGCCGCGCAGGAACCTTTAAAGTTAGTACGGATACAGCAGTTAGGAACACAATGGTAGTGGACGTGACTGGAGGGTCTGGAACCTTTTACGGAGTCGAGTGTGTCGCAGGTGGTACTACTATCATGCTCCGCTTCTACGATTCTACCGTTGCTGTAGCAGGGACTACGGTTCCGCTCTTCTCATTCTTAGTCCCAGCCGCTTCTACATTCAGTGTTAACCTGCCTGATGGTATCCCCTTTACAAGCGGCTTATCATACAACGCGACTCAGACTGACTCCGACCCTGCGACTACCACGAATCCTGCCCACGATTCCACCATCTACATCTACACCACTTAGGAGCAGCCTATGGCAATCATTACCTCCCTCTATGGCTCAAGTTCTGTATCTAAACTCATCAGAGATACTGACTGCGATACCACCATTGAACACAACATCAATGGAGGCGCGGCCAACGTCCAGCAGGTCTTCATTGATAACACGAGCAACGCAGGTTCAGCCATCTATGTGTTCCTATACAATGTCACAAGTGGTGTAACAGTAGGGACAACAAAGCCTCAAGCAGTTCTGTACTGCCCCGCCGCTAAGTCCAAGACCTACATCTTCCCGCGCAACATGGTGTTCGGCACAGGCCTTAGCGTGGCTGGATCAACAAACTTCGCAGCGTCAGCCTTTAGTGCTGCCAACCCTGGGGCTAGTGTCAACGTAGCATTCTTCATCTCTGCTTAAGAGTGATGGCAGTCACAACAAAATGCTTAGGGGAGAAGTGCCTGTTGAAGCGCGAGTGCAGAAGGTTCACGGTTACCGCTGGCCAGATGCAGAGTTACGCGATGTTCGATAACATTAGAGTACGCCAGTACGGAGACACCCCCAAGTGTGATTTTTTCTTACCCACAGGAGAGCAGGATGATAAAGAGCAACAAGAGTTATAAGGAAGGGCATGGAAGGCACCTGCCTCCCATCCTACAGGCAGTACGTAACCTAGGTTACAAGGTCTTCGAGTACGGCATCTATGACCTGAACATTATAGGAGTACGTAAGGAGGTACGGGACGACGTGTTCTGTGACGACTTCTATGTTGTCTACCTGTACGACAGTATGTGGCGGATAGAGTTCTTCGAGTGTACGACAGTACCTACAGCTAGGTACTTGCTCAGTCCCGTCAACTCCAAGGGAGCAGCAGTTCTCTTACCGGGCCAGTACCTTCAGTGCTACCGAGTGGGCAAGCACCGTGGCCGTCCGGCCCTGGTACAAACGGCTCCAGTATATGTGGCTAGGGATGACGACCGTGACCCTACACCTGAGATAGAAGGGAAGCACGTTGAGCAGGGAATGTTCGGTATTAACCTGCATGATTGGAAAGGCGGAGAGAAATCTGCATCTGCGGGGTGTCAAGTTCTTAGGGACAAAGAGGCGATGGAGAGGGTGTTGGCGTTATGCGAGGCACAAACTGGGATTCATGGGTGGCACAATTTCACCTACACCCTTATAGAAGAAAAAGATCTTAGGAGATCCTCATGAACGCAATACTTATTTTTGTTGTAGAAAGTCTATTCAAACGCTTGTGGCCCTCAGTACCTGAGACTGTCACCATGCTCATCATCAAGATTATTACATGGGCAGCCAGCCTCGTGTCCGAAGCTTCCGATATGGACATCTCTGGTGCAGAGAAGAAGCACTGGGTTGTCACTGAGATTACTAAGTTCATTGATGATAACTTAGACTCTATCCCGTTCTGGTCAGCACTCAGCGAAGTACAGCGCGACATGATTCTGTCGGGTATCGTTGAGACTGTAGTCTTTTTCGAGAAGTCAAGTAACTAACAAACGCGGGTATACCCCGCACTGGAAGGCAATATGTACAAAGATGGAATCCGCTATGGAGTGGTCTGGCTAGAGGTTTTTGAAGTCCTTGTAGCAGGATGTGTAGTAGCAGGTATGGCAATACTAGTTGTCTCCGCCCTCTTAGGGCTGGGGGTGATGCAATGACTGGAGGTAAACTTATAGACAGAGGCCCCTCTCGTAAGGGATGGCACTGGCATCAGACCTTTATGGTATGCCCTAGGCTATGGGCACTGCACTACCTTGAGCCGGATAAGGAGAAGGAGCCACGTAAGATGAGTGACCCACTCGTCCGTGGTACTCTGGTGCACTGTGGCCTAGCTCATGTGTACAAGCGGATTCAACTCAAAGCCCAAGGCCGTGAGGCAGATGAGTACATGAGGCCTTACTCCGCTATTCGTGCCCTCGCTAAGAAGGAGACTGCTGCATCCGGTGACCCTATCTGGGAAGACTGGTCGGAGCGGTGTCAGTCTATCATCACGCACTACAACGTCACATGGGGAGATGATACAGACTGGGAGATTCTCAACGTAGAGGATGAGATAGAAGTCTACATCGAGGACGCAGGGCGTAAGCACCTGTACACACAACGCCCTGACTTGGTGGCTCGTCGTCGTAGTGACGGTAAGGTCTACATCTGGGACCACAAGTGCGTGGCTACCCTGCATCGTAGCGGGGCCAGACGACAACTGTCTGGTCAGTTCCTAGGCTACCGTGTTCTCGGTCAGTCCATCTGGGGTGAGGAGTTCGGCGGAGTGATGCTCAACCTAGTCTCGTTTGATAACAAGACCGGCAAGGTGTCCACTCGTAGGGAGTACGTTAAGGCTGCGCCCTTTGGTGACCAGCAGTTCACTCGCACTATCAAGTGGGCGAACCGCGCTATCGAGATGTTCAAGAAGACAGGCCTCCCTGCTGCCGAGTGGCCTGGGGCTCACACTGAGTACTCTTGCTGGAGGTACAACTCCCCCTGCGAGATGGCTCACATCTGTAACTATGGCCCCACACTGTGAGGTATCGTACAGAAACTAGAAAAGTTGTTTGCAAAAATAACGATGATTAAATAGAAGGATTGGAGCGGCGGCAACGCTGACTTCGATAAGACACTTACCACAGACATTAGACGTTAGACGTTTAAGGAGAAGACATGAAAGGAAGGATTGACCCCAAGAGTTTCTTGGGTTGTGTGTATGGCCCCCAAGGTTCTGGAAAGACCTTAGGAGCATTAAGAGCGTTTCCCACTGGAGTGTTCGTTGCTGCCCCTGGCGCACTTACTACTCAGCAATGGCTTGGCATTGAAGTTAAGTCCTTGGAAGCCAAAGGCGTTATCGAGGCTACTAAGGTAGTCCGTGCTGCAGCGAAGAAGAAGTTCCCTGCTATTGTGTTCGATGACTTTAACCTACAGATTGATTACGAGATACGCCGTATCCGTGGCATCAAGACTGGCTGGGCTCAATGGAATGAACTCGCGGACCTGATAATGGACTTCCGAGATGCTTGCCTTGAGTGCCCCTCTCTTATCTTCCTAACGATGCACGAACGCCCACCCGTCATCAAGGAGAAGAAGGGGTCAATGGTCACAGTTCCAGGCCAACCCCTTGTTCCAGGCTATGACCTGACTAACAAGTTCCCATCCTACTTCAGTTACTTGGCTCACGTTGTACCTAGTGACCTGCCTGGCTGGCCGTTCTTGCTCAACACTATGGCATCAGTAGACTGGCTGGCTAAAGACCGCACTGCTATTGGCCTGCCGGGTAAGGTTCCTATGAACTTCGGGGAGGCACTTCGTGTGGCTGGCATGGACCTTCCCCGCCCTGAGGGTCTGGAGTGGATGGAAGCAGCGGTCGAGAAGATTGCCTGTGATGCCGTGCCTCTTCTGAAGACTAACGAAGACCTTAAGGTTTTCCTCAAGGAGTCTGCTAAGGAGCTTGCCTCTAAGATAGACAACAACCGACACGTTCGTTGGACTATCGCAGATGCCCTTGACCGCGCCTACCTCAAGCAGGCCGAGACTGACATGGTGGATTCGTTCATCGACTTCATGGCTGCAGACGCGGAGGTAGAGGATGACTTCTAATTTAGTAGCCCACGTTACAGTAGCGATAGATAAAGACGGCGCGGGTAAGGTGATTCACATTAGACCGCTTACCACGGCAGGAGACACTTACGTCCTAAAGGGCGAAGAGGTTCAACTGCTATTACTTTCCGAGGAATCCTCCGAGGAGAACCGGCAACTTCGGTTGCCATTTGACAACACTCAGACACTAGGACAATACGATGGATAAATTTGAACTCAACTTTGGTATGACAGATGACAAGGGGGACACAGTCCGCCCGCAAACCGCTCAGTTTAAGGTAAAGCAGGAGGGTGTGTTCCGTTGCAAGTCCACCTCTTTTGAACCGTACACTAGCAAGGCAGGCAACCCCCGTGCATGGCTCTCTCTTCAAGTGCAAGAGGAAGGTATGGAGCATATGTTCATTACTGTAAACATGGGACTCCCTGAGTCAGAAGACACCTCTATGGGTGCTCGTCTGCAACTCGGAGAAATCGCAGGGTTCTTCAACTCAGCAGGCATTGGCCTCGACAAGTTGAAGAGCAAGAAAGGCTTTACTACAAAGTCTTTCTGCGACAAGGTGGTATACTGCCACCACATCCCAGGCACCAAGGACAGCTACGCTGAAACCAAGTGGATCTCAGAATCACAGCACAAGGCTCTACGCCCTGTATTCGCTGCGAAACCTGCGGCCACTGGAGTCACTGTAACTGGCGCTGGTAACAATGAGTCAACTGACAGCGATCCGTTAGACGGCTTGTAGGCCAACTAGCAACCTGCCCCACCTCCTTCACGGGGGGTGGGGTTTCTTTTTGGAGTAGAGATGTTTGATGAACCTGACTACTATACTTATTTAATTCTTCTATCAGCCTTCCTCTATATGGCGGCGGCACTCTTCTACGGAGACTTTCAATGAAGAAGCATCCCATTACTCGCAAGTTCTTTCGTGCTACTGGCGAGATACCTGTGGATACTCAACTACAACCAGACGGGACATGGCTGGCCGCTGCCTCGTACTGGTGCTACCGGAACGTCCAGATGAGGACGGTCCATGCTTCAGCCAGTACAGAACTAAAGGCCGTTAAGGACGCACTCAAACTAGCAGGCTTGGCCTTGCAATAGGAGACGACATGAGCAATGAAGGCAACTGCGCTCGCTGTGACATATGCCCTTTGAAGGCAGACCTAGAGAAACGCGGTACATGGGCACCCCCAGTGCTAGGGCAACTGCCCAATAAGGCGAACGCTATCATCGTAGGGGACTTCCCCGGTAAGCACGAGGTCATCTTAGGGATGCCGTTCGTAGGACCTAAGGAGACTGAACTGCATGACGCGCTTGATGAGGCAGGGGTAGACCGTACCGAAGTCGCGATGACTTACGTCGTTGCCTGCCGCTACCATGCGGATGATGTCAAAGGCTTCAACGCCAAGCTACGCAATAAGAACCGCTTCCGCAAAGGGCGTAAGATGGACCTGCTCCCTACCCCAGAGGAGTGTTGTGCTCCTAGGCTACGGGCAGAGTTAAAGCCCTACAAGAACCGCATCCTCCTAGGCACTGCCGCTAAACTAATGCCAGGCCGCCCGTCCCTAATGGACGTGAGGGGCGGACCGACTGTCCTCGAAGTGCATGATGGAGAGGACATCAAGGTGCTGCCTACTGTAGGTGTACGCCTTGTGGCTATGGCTAAGATGTGGCGGTGGGTATTCCGCTCCGACATCAAGAAGGCCTTCCGTTACTTCGACAACCAACTAGAGTGGAAGGAGCCTGAGATAGTCTACACTCCCTCGGCTGACCAGTTACAGGAGATATTCGATACACGCTGGCACCCAGACAAGAAGCCAGTACTTGCCTATGATGTTGAGACTGACGGCCTAGACCCGTGGACTGCTCGGCTGCGGTGCCTGTCTATCGCAGACGAAGACTTCTCTGTCGTCGTTCCCTTCCTGTCTATTGACGGTAAGACTAAGTTCTATCCACCTAAGGAGCTAGGTAGAGTCAAGAGCATACTGCGCTGGTTCTTCGTACAGGAGGGCATACGCAAGTACGGCTGGAACAGCGGGATGTATGACCGTGCGTCCATCGAGGCCAACTTCGGTGTGACTCCTGCCCCACACATAGACGGTATTCTACTTCACAGATTGGGATGGCCAGAGAACAGGCACAACCTGTGGTTCGCAGGCAGTACCATGACCGATGCCCCTGCATGGAAGTCCGAACACGCTGCTACCGGAGCAGGCTCTGACATGGAACTCTGGGTATACAATGCTCGGGACTCTGCAGTAACCAAGAGGGTACTTGCCCCAATGCTGGCTAGAGTACGCAAAAACGGCCATTACGGCTTGTATAAGAAGTTCGACGACCTCCAGTCCATTTGCTTCGGGATGCAGCGTCTAGGGCTGCGTGTGGACGAAGAGAAGCGTCAGGAGTGGGAGGCCAATCTCGTTGATGAGAGTTCCCGACACTTCGCTGAGATAAAGCAGATGGCCCCGAAGCTGAACCCCAACAGCCCTGTGCAGTTATCCAAGTTACTGTTCGACAAGTGGGGTCTGCCTGTTCAGGACATTACGGATGCAGGTGAGCCTTCGGTAGCAATGCCCTCGCTGCGTAAACTGCTGTCCAACCCCTTACTGGATGATGAGCAGCGAGCGTTCCTCAATCACCTACGCTTCTTCAAACGGGCAGACAAGATGCTCGGCACCTTCGTCAGACGCTGGAAGCCTGGCACCTTTGACTACAAGAAGAACCAGTATGTATGTACGCCAGAGGGTTACGTCCATCCCAACTACAACGTCACCGGTACTGTAGGCTGGAGGTTCAGTAGTTCCAACCCCAACTTCCAGACGGTGCCCTACCGCCTGCGGGACTGCTTCATTGCTCCTGAAGGTAAGGCCCTCGTAGGGGCAGACATGGACCAACTGGAACTCCGCATGATGGCTGCGCTTGCAGGGGCAGACTACTACCTCGATGCATTCGAGAACAACACCATCGATGCCCACAACCTATCGGGGCAGTTCATCTTCGGTGACCAGTACTGGAAACTGGAGGGTGCCCCAAGTGACCCAAGAGAGAAGGGGACTGGTCAGTTCAAAAAGGTAAGGGATCTTACAAAAACCTTTGTGTACGCTGCGCTCTACATGGCTGACCCTCCGACCATTCACTCTATCATCACCAAGACGGAGGACGCAGAAGGCAACCTCATCTACCTTAAGAAGAAACTTAAGGAGGTTGCGGCCATGCACCGTAAGTGGTTGGGCGGGGCCAGTGAGTTCAAGGTCTTCTGGGATAAGTGTATTAAAGATTACAGAAGGCAAGGATACATTGCTGACCCAGTCTGGGGCCTTAAGCGGTTCTTTGAGAATGGCGAAGACAAGAACGCTATCGTCAATTACCCCGTCCAGTCCTCCGGTGGAGCAGTCGTTCACCAAGGCATGATGGACCTAGTCCTAGGCAAAGAAGTTAATGGACGGCGCGAGGCTCCTCCGTTACCCTTCAACTTCAAGGAAGGAACTGGCATCATCAATCAGATGCATGACTCCGTGCTGTTCGTCGTAGACGAGGACAAAGCGGAGTGGGCTAAGGAAATAATCACTGACACTTTGACACGGAAGATAGAAGGTATCCCCGTAACATTCACAGCAGAAGCCGAGATAGGTAAATCTTGGAAGGAGACTTGATATGAAGGCAACTCAACTAGTAACTAACCTCACCCGAAGCGCGTCTAAAACCTACACGGTAGAAGATAAGCTGGTCGTTAGCGGCCCTCCCGCTTCGGGCAAGACAACAATCATCCACGCTATGCAACTGGCATTAAGCGGGGAGGCCCACGAGTTCGGGGCACGGGATGCGGCCAAGGCCAAGCGCATGGTCATGTCCCTGAAGCATCCGAGTGCAGCAAACGCACACTCTATCCTGCACTTTGAGGATGGAACCAAGGCTGTGTGGAGAGACGGCAAGCGTGAGGGCACTGCCCCTCTGTACAGATTCATCGTGCCTGAGGTGTACGGGTTCATGGCCTCGTCTCCTATTAAGTTCTACACATTCCTGTACCAGAACCTATTGCCTCAGGAAGACGCTGAGAGGCTCCTGAGTGGCCTTCGGGGGGAGTTAGCGACCTTTGTGTCGCGTATGCCTCAGAAGACCGCTTACGAACGCTTCTTCGCTGCTGTAACTATGCTGAGCTCACTGAAGAGGGAGTCATCTACTAAGGTTAAGAACCTAGAGATTGCCATCGATACTATCGATGAGTTCGATGAGTTCTCCCAGAACCGCCCCCTACTGCTAGAGCGGAGAGCGGCTGAGGTATCCAAGGGCGCACAGGCTAAGAGTCTTCTAGCCGACGTGGTAAATACTATGTCAGAGAACTGCCGCACTTACTTGAACCATACAGAGGAGACTATCAACAGTTACCTCACTAAGATTGAAGGTGTGCCTGACCTCTGTGTTCGTATCGAAGCAGGCAAGACTCCTACTATCGGTAGGTGGCTGCAGGATAAGGTACTGGTGCCTGCCTCTAGCGGCTCTGAGACTGCCCGTATCGCGGCTGCCGTTGGCTGCGCCGTGGCAGAAATACAGCGTAACAGTCGCATTGCTGTGGTGCTTCCTGACCGTGGGCTGACCTCAGAAGTGGCTGCCGGTATAGCGAAAAGCCTAGACCACGCACGTTGTATGGTAATTATCCAAACGTGTGAGTTTAAAAAAGGCTTACCAAAAGGGTGGGAGCACGTTGCCCTTGCTGCCCGGGAGAGTTAGAAGACAAGGGACTAGGGGTTCGTGAGCGTTTTCCTGCCTTCCCGCTTACTCGAGCCCCTAGTTTTCTTACTCCGCCACTCCGGTAATGTTGGCCCTGGGGATGTCATATCCGTGGGGTGACCCATAGGTAACTAGAGTAATGACTTCTCCGTTAGGCTTTTCGTAGTCTGCAGTAAACGATCCGTCAGGGTTTTCAAAGGCTGTACCCTTAATCTCCGTGGAGTTGTTGTAGTCCTCCCACACTGCTTGGTCTACCTGCTCATCGGTGAGGCCTGGGTATATGTTGTCTAGCATATACTGGTGCTCATCTTCAGGCTCTAGGAGGCTACGGCCAAAATTGTCTGCCATAAACAGACGCTGCTCTTCAGTAGGCTCCTCTCCCTCAGAGAGCCTCGAGGCAGGTGCTAGTCCTGAGATCCGCGCCATCTTCGCCAGCATCCCCCCCATGGAGGGATAATCCCGAGCAGGGCCCGACATATGCGCTTCCTCAGGCTCTTCCGCTTTACCTTCTGGTCCCACTTCGCTCTGCCCTAGCCTGTAGGCAGGCTTCTCTGGGTCATCAGGGAGGATGGTAGGGTTACCATACTGGTCAATGTCTTCGATGTTACCGAGCCCCTCAACGTAGTCACCCACTCCGTAAGTGTTCCCATCGATGGCAGTCCTGTTCTGGAGAGAGTCATTGGGGTCGATTATTGCCGCCCCTGACCGCTGATGGGAGTCTACGCGCTTAACTGGAGCGTCAGCCTTATACTCCTCAGGCTCTTCTAAAGGCTTCAAGTCCTCATCATAAGTCTTGTCTAAGTATTCGTTACGTTTGTTGGCAAGTGTTGGCATTAGTCTTCTCTTAGGGGTTGGAGTAGTTACTAGGGACCGACTATGGAGTATACCTTACCATTGACTATTTTACGGCTAATTACCCTGCCGTTCCCCGGACCCCTGTACCGCGCCCTAGCCTGCATATCAGCATTTTCCATTGCTGCCTGGGGGTCTGCTCCGAGGGCAAAAACTCCTGCGCTGCCTCCATCGGGCACCATTGATGAGATAGTATCGGGTAGCTGGATGGGAGGTAATTCAACGGCAGGCCGTGCAACAGGTGCAACAGGTGCAACAGGTGCAACAGGTGCAACAG
>TARA_R110002033_G_scaffold18206_2_pt1 | contig 14153 bp, 7 predicted proteins | sample TARA_R110002033 | Tara Oceans TARA_R110002033 (sample SAMEA4397051) | marine metagenome | biome: Polar Biome; feature: [SRF] surface water layer (ENVO:00010504); material: water (ENVO:00002006), including particulate matter (ENVO:01000060) such as... | depth 5 m
AGTAAAACCATCTTTACCTAAAGCTACTTCATTATTTACTAATATAATTTCTTTTCCAGTAGCAGGATCATATAAAGTTACACCGTGTTGATCACCACTAGCATCCTTAGAACCTTGCTTTTCATAACCTTTTAGTTTCATCTCTTCAGCAAAAGCATCCATTTCTTCTATAGACTTAAAGTCTTGAAAAGTTAAATCTTTACCTGCTTTTTTAGCCGCAACCTCTAGAGCTTTTCTAACACTGCCAGATGTGTTGTATAGTTTTTGTTCTGCTACAACAGCTCTTAAGTCATCTTTAACTTCTTCTAGTTCAGTTTCTTCTTCAACAGTTAAGTCTGAATCATTTGCCTTTTGAATTGTTCTTACAAGTTGATTTTTTTTAACCATCAAATCAAGTTGTCTTGTTCTAAGGTTTTGATCTGCATTTGGATCTATTTTAAGCGAAGCGTTTCTAGTATCAGAAAGTATAGAAGATTCCTCTTGATGTTCTTCTTGAGTCATTCCCTCGTTTTCCAGCTTCTTATCTAAAGCTTGCTGAGCATTGTCAAAATACGCTTTTTGTTCTAAAGCCATTTTACCATATTGAGAATTAGGAGCAAATTTTATAGCAACATCTCTTGATATGTTTCTTATTTCTACTTTGCTTTGTGTGTAAACACTACCAGCAAAAGGTATTGCAACACCAACTATACCACCGGCTTTACCAGCTTCTAGCGCAGCGCCCCAATCTAAATATTCATCAGCTGTGTTACCTGCTTGTAAACCTGTTGAAAATTGACCAGCTACTTCTTGAGCAAACTCTGTAGCAAACTCTGTTAAACCAGCTTCGCCTTTAGCTAAAGCACTTTTTAGTAAAGCTTCGCCGCTTTGTTTCCAAGATCCTTTGTAAAAAGATACCATACCACCTTTACCTAGACCAAGCGCTCTTTCAGTTTTTTGTAAAACTTTACCAGCACCAAATTGCTCCATACCTGTCATTACTACCGCGAAAGCAGCTGAAGTAGCCATGTTAGCATGTTTACCTTCATTTAATGAATTGATTTCAAAAGCTCTTCTATCTTCAGGAGACATAGCGTCTAAGTCAATACCTTTAGCTCTTGCTTCTTTTTGAATACCTTCTTGATAAGCGCTCCAATAGTTGTCCCCATACATTTGCGTAAACATTGCAGCCGTACCTAATCCAGCTAAAATAGGATTACCACTTGCGGCACCTACCATAGCTATACCAATTTGCGGCAACGCTTGGGCTGTTGTAAGAACAGCGTCTTGAAAGCTAATACCATCTTCTAAGTTAGCTTGAGTAAAAAGACTTCTGTATTCTTCTACTTCTTTTATTCTATCGTATATTTGTTCAACATCACCCATATCGCTTGCTAGTTCGTCTAACAAGGACTTGGTACTAAAAGTAGCTCCAGCGCCTCTTCTTTTACCGTCTGCATCTGTTTTACTACTTTGATTTTTAAGTCTTTCTCCTTCTTCTTTTGTTATCTCACCACTCTCAACTCTATCGTCAATGGCTTTGATTCGTCTTTGTACGTTTCTAACACCTTTAGCTTCAAGACTTGCCCAAGCTTTTCTAGCTGAATTAGCTAAGTCTGTAGTTCCACCCCAAATACCTTCAGCTAAATTAGCTAGAGTATCGTTTAAGGGTATCATATCATTAGCAGATCCTCTAAACGCATCAGTACCCCTTAAAAAACCTTTTTGTTCTCTAAGATAGTCATTGTTTTTCCCAGCCATAGCTCTGTCCATAACAGTGCCAAGATCAGTTACTCTTTTTTGATATTCTGGAGATTCAGTTAACACGTCTGAAGTTATTGACTTAGCATACTCTTGTACTTTAGCATTGGCAGCCGCGACTCCTTCTGGTGTTTTTAAGTCTGCTGTTTTTAATAATTCATCACTAAAAGCTTTTATTTTAGGCTCTGCTATTTTTTGTAAATTAGTCCACATTGAACTTATAATAGGATCTTCTTTAACATATTGCGCGTAAGCATCTTTCATCGATGCTTGTAGATCTTCTGGACTTTTTATAAGACCAAAATTTTGTGGCAAATAAGTGTCTGCTTTCATTACTTCAGCAGGATCAACTATAGATTTCATCCTTGTTTCGGTATGATAATCACTTATAAATCCTTTTTTTGCTTCTACACCTTCTTTACCACTACGCGTTTCTTTGTCAAATTCTGCTATAGCTCCAGTTTGTAATTCTTGTTTTTGTTTATCTAGTTCTATTATTTCTTTTTGAACGTTTTTATATGCCTTTGTATTTAAACCTCCCTGTGATAATAGTCTACGAAATTTTTCTTTTTCTTTTATTTCATCTGTAATGTTCATCCATGAATCATAAGCTTCACGTTTTTTTGGATTATAATCTCCATTAAGATCTTGAAATATAGGAGAAGCTTGTATGTCTTCTTCACTCATTGTAGCAATAACCCCTGCGCTACTTTCAAATGAATCTATTGTTTTAGTGATTTCAACTTTTTCTTCTACTTCTGTAACTGGTGATGGCATTTTAAGTTCTAAACTTTTTGCTTCTTTTTCTTCTGGACTTAAATTTGGATCTAATGAAATTTCTTTTTGCGCATCAACCCAGTCTTGATTTCTTTGATTTACTTTATACTCAGCAAGTTCTTCATCTTCTTTCATCATTTCTAAACGCGAAGCCTCTTCGTCTAAACCAATTGACGTTTCAATCCATCTAGCTATGTAGTTTCCTGGGTTATACTTGTCTAATTTATTACCTGAACTTAGTCCAGGATTATCTTTAAGAAATTGACGAGCTTTTATGCCCTCCTCTTCATCAATAATATTAGCGTCTAACCATTTTTGTTTTTCTTCTAAAGTTTTATTTCTAGCTTCGCTAACAGCTTTGTTACTGCTTTCTATGTTAAAAAAAGGATCTTGAGCGTCTTCGTTATATTTATTGTATAAAGAATTAATTCTATCTTCTTTTTCTTTAGCCTTTACAGCAGCAGCTGCTTTCTCCTCGTCTGATAGTGATTTGCCATCCAAAGATTCGGATGCTGTATCTTCTGTAGTTGTTACAGCTGCACCCGTTTGGTCCGCAACAACTTCTGTCTTTACTTCTTCTTCTCCAAATCTTGAAGCAAGTTCAACAATCTGTTTACCTGTTAGGTTCTGAGATACTAAGTCTGTTATATATTCTTCTTTAGTCATTTAATTTAATTTTATTGGTTACCCATTAATTTTTGTGCCTTAGCTTTTCTTGCTTCTTCTAAATCAAATACAGCAGCGTCTTTTTCTACGCTTGGTAGTTTGTTTTCTAGGAATTGTTTTAAGTAATTCTTATAAAAATATTTCTTATATTTATCTGCAAACTTAATTTTTTTATCTTGATACAAAGGTAGATCTTTTTCATATGTCCAAGAGTCTTCACCCGCATTAGCGTTTTGAACCATCTGATCATCTTCTTCAGAACTTGTTCCTTTTGATAAATAAACATTCCAAGCAGCAATAGCTTCTTGTTCAGTAGAAAGTAAACCTGCAACTTCAGCATTTATAAAAGGTTGTATTTTTCTTTCAATCTTATCCATATCAAATCTTAGGATGTTTCTTCCTTTACCATTTCCAATGTCAAGAATTTCATAATCAGGTTCACCGTTGAATTTTAATACAAATTCATCTGATATTTTAGCAGCGGAAGATAATTGTCCATTTTCTCCTACGTTGTCTGGTGTAAATAATTGAGACTCTACTAGTAGTTCTGTCATACTTACATTTATATCTGGCGTTGCCACAACCATAGAAGTACCTGAATCTAGTAAACTTTGAAGAGCCGCGCTATTAATAACTAAAGGCTTATCAAAAACTGGACCACTAAAAGTTATTTCTTGAGTTCCGTTGTCTAATAAGTTTAATTCTATATCGTAACCATCAGTTCTAGAAAACCCTGGTTTTTTAGTTATAATGCAATTAGAGACAAGAAATCCAAAATAGTTATTTGGATCATAGTTAGGAGTTTGAGTTACAGCAAGTTCACCCATTATGTTTTCTAAAAAAGCTAAAGATAATTTAGGAGAGTTTTCTATTTGAGTTAGTCTATTGTTTTCTTCAATACAATCGCCACACTTGCCTTGTTCCATTGATGTTTTTAACTTAGCGTATTCTTTACCAGTATCTTGATAAGCTTTGTTTAAAACTCCAAATTCAATGTCTACTTTAGAAGATATATAACCTGGTACGTAGGCCATATTATCACTTTGTAGTAATTGCTTTATCAATAGATTTGTTGTGATATTTTTATTTTCCATGTTTTTAACTTACTTTTTTACCAAAACCTCCAGAAACAGCTCCTGCTACTCCTGAGATAGCTCCCGTGAACGCAGCGGTTTGATCAGCAGATGCTTGTGCTTTAATACCTTGTTGATTATCTATTTGTCCTTGTAATCTTTCTAACGCCATCATTTCTCTTCCTTCTTGTTGTCCATACACAAACTGTTTACCTGCAGCATCTAAACCTTGCATTCTTTTTTCTTCAGCTAATTTACTATCTTGAAGTCTTTGTTCTCCTTGAGCTCTTTTATCTTCGTTGGCTTTTTCTTGTGATTCTATATCAGCAGCAACACCTTTTTTAGATTGTAAAGCAGCTTGCGCTAAAGCAGTTGCACCACCAGCACCACCACCAGACTCTCTTAATGTATCTAAAGTATTAGCTAACGCTATATCAGTTTGTTCTATTTGCATTTCAGTAGCTTGCGTAGCTACAGATAAATTAGCCATAGGATTACTCATTTGACTACTTAAGTTTTCAGAATCAGCATATGGATTTATTATCTCTTGTCTGTTAGCCTCTAAGTCTTCCATCTTAGCGTTCATTTTTTTTAACTTTTTAGCGGCTGCTCTTTTGGCTCTTTTAGCTTTACCACCACCGATAAGGCCACCAATAATGCTTACCGCAGCTCCACCTGCTATTACAAAACTCATACGTGATTATTTTTATTGTTATATTCTTCTATTGTCATTGAGACTATTTCTTTTTCTAATTTAGATATGTCTTTAGTATTTGTTGGGTTTTTGTGAACATTAACAAATATAGAATCTTCAAGAGCTAATATAACTCTTTGAGATCCTGGTTTAGACACTGTGTAGCACGGAGCAATGTGTTCAATTTTTTCACCATTGTTATTTATCATAACCTTTCCGGTTAATAAAAACCATATATGCAAATGATTATGCACAGCTCCAATTATTACATGATTTTTTTTTAAATCCATTTGTCTTACATATAATTGATCTGCAAAACTATGTTTAATAGGTATGTCTGGTATAGCAACTATTTCTTTTCCGTCTCCATAAAAACCATCTTTTTCTTTACCAGAAAACATTAAGTCTTTTAAAGCATCTATATTTTCAATGTTTTTTAATTCCATTTGATTTTATTTAATAACCGTTATTCTTAACGTATTCTGACATTACAGAGAACAGTTGTTTTTCACCACCAGGATTTGTAATTAAGTCAGTTGCAAAAGTTCCAGTTACATAGAAAGCTTTTACTCCACTCATTTCAGCTCCAAATAGTATTTCTCCTGTAGTCGCGCTACTGTTGTTAATAAGATTAGCAACGTACCTGTTTTCTTTTAATGTAAAACCAGCGTTATAACGTGGTAAAGGAGGTTGTGCGGTTCCTAATGTTGCAAGATAATTAACTCTTGTAACAGCAGCTCCACCAGTTGGGTTAAATACATATTCACCTTCTAGCAAGCTTAAAACCAAAGCTGATTCATCGCTAGTTGTTATCCATTGACTGTCTAAAGGTCTTAAGCCATCTCCAGTTCCATCAGAAACTAAAGTAGATAATTGCCAACCGCTAGAACCTTCGTAGGATATTGTTTTAAAGTTTTTAGAAATAGTAGGCGAGTCAGCATTTAATATAAACGTAACTGTACTACGGAAATTTTGTCCGTAAAAAATACCTCTATTAACAGTTGTAGAATTATGTCTGTATAAAGAATATTGTCCACCTATGTTGTAGGTTTCGCTTACAGTATAGAAGTTGTTATTTAAACTAAACATTTGGTCAGGTTTGTAATCAAAGAAACTAGTCCATCCTTGAACTTGCCCATCAAAAGAAAGCGTGTTATAATTAGATCCAGACTTGCTTCGTTGAGTTGATACAACATATTGATCACTGTAAATATCCCAACCACCTAGAACTTTTCCATCTGTAAAATCAGTATTTAATTCATCTCTAAAGTAATCAATCATACCAAATCTAGATATTTCTTCTAAACCATTACCTAGTCTCATTATAACATTGTTATTTTTATCAGAAAAATATTTGTTATAACCATAGACAGCAAAACTTTCTGGGTTTTTACTTATACCATATCTACCAGGAAAAGGTTGAATAACACCTATTGTAAGATTTGTAGATGTTACCGCTGGATTTCCTTCAGCTGTATATATAGCGTCTTTATCAATTAACGCTTTACTAACTTTGTTTTCTTGAAAAACAATTAAATTAGTATCTTCTGCATATAACCTCTGTATTGATCCATTAGCTGGATCTGCACTTTTTGTTATATCTTCTGCTACAGAAAATACGTTAGTTCTGTTTATTCCAGTTCTTGAGTTAAATATACCTGAGTATATTAAAGAATTGGCTCTAATAACTGAATTCGGTTCTTCTTCAACTAAATAAGCTTTAGCTCCATAGTCAGTAGATGTATTGTTATAACCACCTCTAATTCTAGATTCTTCAATAATCCAGTTATAATCAGGAGTATTAGTGCTAACGTTTAACACGACAGGGTATCCACCTTTAGCAGCTGGTATACCAAAAGATCCATTCCATATGATTTTATCTTCAGGATAACCAGAGTCATGATTTACTATCTTCTTAAGTACAAAAGAGTTAAAATACTTTACTTCTACTATTGCTCCTGCCATAGTTTATTATTACTTATTTTGTTTGTTATTTCCATTATGTAATTTCAAATTGATAACCAGTTATATCTACATTGCTACTTTGAGTTATTGAACCACTAGTTCCAGTACATGTACAATCGCCATTTGTCCATAGTAATCTAACAGCAGCGCTAGAGGTTGGACTAAAATATGGTGTTATAGGAAATGGATCTGGACAATCGCCAGCAGACGTTAATTGTGCGTTTGTTCTATCTATAGTAATTACTGATCCACCAAATTGCTGTGTTAAATAGCCCCAGGTTGATGGAAAAATGTACCAACCATTTTGTTGCGTAGGCGATGCTGATCCATCTGTTATTTCTATTTCTACAGCTGGAAAATTATCAGCTTGCTGTTCTCCATCACATACAATTTGCCACGTAAGCTCCCTAACTACATCAGGTATTATTTGCATGTCTATAGTGTATGTAGCAGATACTGAATTTAAAGCGTCAACTAGTCTTAAGTTAATATTATAAATATCAGGTGGCATATTACCTCCAGAATTATTAGTAAGAACAGCTCTTTTTTGTTCCGTAACAATGCTAGTTGGTAATGAAAAATAACCTAGATTAGTGCCATTTGGTCCTATATCAGTAGTTGGTGAAGAACCTGCAGTGTTAAATACACTTAGTATTTCCCAGGTTAAATCTTGAGTTCTAAGAGTAGTGTTATTAGCTCCGTTAACGCCGTCTAATGTTGCTAACGTTGTTTCGTATCTATTTGTTTGTATTGTAGTTCCAGAAGCTGGAGTAGCAGTTGTTATGCTAGGATCTACATTTCGTAGACTTATTGTTTCGTTATAAGATGTTGTTGTTACGTCTGTACCGCTAGTTATATCTGAGGTAAATGTTAAAGTAAATGTTCTTAAGTTAGCATTGTTACCATAAAAAACAGCACTGTAATAAGCTGCTGTTGTTGCTACATTGTAATAACCAGTTCCAAGATCAACTAAAGTAAAATAACTAACAAGAGTTCCATTGCTATTTGTTACAGAATCTAAAGTGAAACTTGTTATGTTTCCAGAAGGAATGACTGCTCCAAACAAATCCACTAGTGTAAAATTAGCATTTAATATATTTGTTCCGGACGCTAAATCTTCTTTAAAAGTACTAGTATCAAAACTACTAAAATTAGCAGCGCCGTCACTTGCGTTTAATATCAATGTATTTAAATCACTTATTATACCGGTTGTTGTTGTTTCCCAGAATATATCTAAAAGACTATCTACAGCTTCAGTTTCCATGACTGCTAAATATTGAAGACCAGGAGTTTCTGAGTTTACTATAGTTATCAATGTATCAAAAGATACAGTAACCGGAGCAGCAACAGGAACTGGAGTTGCTGAATCATCTAATCTTCCAACTTTTATTTTAGCTGGTGTTTTAAAATTCACCGGAACGCTGTTACCAATGTTTACAACATTACTAAGAGTTACGTTCAAGCCATTTACGCTTTCAACTATAGTTCCTTCTGGAATACCTAGTCCACTAACGTATTGATTACCTTCTATACTTGTTACAGAATTTAAAACTATTATATTGCTAGTGCTAACAGCAGTAGTTGTAGCACTAACAGCAGGTTGCGCAGCTGTAAAACCAGGAGTAACAACTATTATGTCTGCGGGTAAACCAGTTCCACTAACAGTGTCTCCTAAGGCTATACCAGCCGTGTCGCCAACTATGTTTTTTAAGAATATCTCATCACTTGTAGAGTTTATAGCTACTTCACCACTTACTGGAGAATAATTTGTAGTAGCTATTTGCCCTATTTGTTTTTCCGTGCTTAATCTAGCTATTAAAGGGTTTGATTCATAAAGATAAAACTGTGGAAAGTAATCAGGTTGAGGTGCTTCAGATGGTAAGTAATCAAACAGATCGCCTATAGTTGATATAGTAGAAACTACATCATCGCCTCTGTTTGGATAGTACTGAGCATTTGATTCAGCTATGTTTGTATAATCTCCATCAGTTGGGTCATAAGTTATAACTGTTGTAGTGTTGTTAACTCTACCCCATAATTTAACGCTACTTCTAAATTGCTTTTGCTGTGGTCCAACTTCAGTTAAATCTCTAGGTACTTTATTTATGTTATCGTTAATTAATACAACGTGAGAAGTTTGACCAAGTTCTAGTGAAATTTCTTCAGGGTAAGACGCCATGATGCCAGGTAGATAAACATTATAATATTCTTGTTCTGTTTGTTTTACAACAATCTTATACGAATACCAACCAAGCGGATTGTAAAGACTACTAGTAAGGTCACCGTTATATATACCAGGCCAACCAGTTGAAAGGTCAGGAGAAGATGGACCAATAGGTTGATTGAATAATACTTTTAAAGAATCACCAGGCCATTGATCAGTTCTTATACTTTCGGCTAAATAAGGTGAATAAATAGTGTCACCTATAAAAGTTCCGTTTGTAGTAATAACTTCTTCTTTGTTGCTTGATAATACAACTGTAGAGGTTCTACCATATCTATCTGAAAGCATTACACCAACTTGATAGTTTCTATTTTGTTTTAATGTTGAATTAGGATATTCTATTTTAGTTACAGTGTTTGTATCTGGACCTACTAAATTAAAAGTTATAGTGGTATTAAGTATAAAAGCCGCTGTGGTATCTTTATTTAAAGTTATAATAGTTGTTGTTGCTGATACTACAGAAGTTTCTGCAGGTATTCCAGCTCCAGTTACTATACTTCCTACTTCAGGAGTACCCGTAGCGTTTTGTATTCTTATATTAGTGCCAGCGGTTATAATACCAAAGTCTGGATCATTATCAGCAGTGATAATATTTAAATCAAAATCTGCCTTAGCACCAGAATTAACACTATAATCTAAAGTAGCGGGCGGAGTGTGTTTATCTTGAAAATTACCATAAATAACTCTATTACTTGCTATTTCTTGTGATAAAGCTTTTACTGGTATTTTATCATAAACTCTAATTAAATTGTCTGCAGGTAAAGTTTTGTAAGGTTTTTTAGAAATATAATCATAAGTAAATACATTTGGCTCTACTGTTTGCGCTTCTATATCTGTTATAGTAATAGTATCTATAACTTTAACCGCTAAACCATTGGATTCTTTGTACAAAATATCCATTTCAGTTACCTTTAAGTCATCAAGCAATGTTGATTTGCTAAAAGGTAAAGGTATTCTTAGCTTTACAAGATCTACTTTGTTTTCCATAAAACTAACAACAGTACTTCTATACGCAGCGTCTTGATCAGTTGTTTCTGGATAATTTAAAGTATCGTCTTTAACGTATAAAAAATAACCATCTTGTTTTGGTATGAATGCTATCTGTGTGAAGGGAGCAAATATAGAATATTGATTATCATCGAATTTAAATCTATAAGAAAATCTTACAAATTTATCTTCTAAATAATTAGGATCACCAGCAAATTGACCATCATAGTAAGGGTTAGGATTAAAGACCAAAGTAGTGTTTACAGGAAGAACAGGTAAATTTGAACTAGCTGTTACGGTCCAGTAAGGAGGATCAGGAATTGGACTAGGTGTTGTTGGTACGACATAAATAAATCCCGCTACCGTTGTCCCTGTGCTAACCATGTTGCCAGCGCCATTTATATAAGATATTGTAGAACCAGTGCCTATCGCGGATTGTATTATATTGTTTTCAAATTGGTTTACGTTAATAGCAGTTGTACCACCAGCAAAAGCAGTAGGATTTACAGCGCTACCACCATTAGGTAAATAAGGAGTTGTTACGTCTTGCATTGTAGTTTCGTAAGTAGCAGGACTTGTAACAGGATCTACCTCTTGCCATAGTTCTATAGCTTGATAAGGATTGTATTTAGCTACTGAGATTTGATCTTCGCTAGAATAATAAGTATTGTTACTAGCAGCTGTTATAACGTTTATAACTCTTGGTTGGTTTTTATTATCTGTCCAAAATAAAAGACCTTCTAATAAATTAACTCCGTATATAGGAAACGCAGGGTCAAAGTTTAAAAAAGCACCTGACACTAGAATAATTCCAGACGCTTGCCCAGTATTCGTTGAATCGTATCTTATTATAAAGTTTTTACCACCAGTATCGAAACCTGCATTTGCAACATTATCTGTTATAAATAAATAAACGTGGCTATTAGCTTCGTCAGTAACGTATCCTATGCATTTTTGAAGAACTGAACTTGTTAAAATGTCTATATTTAATACGGCTTCATTACCAAGTATGTTTTCTAAAGAACCAACAGTAGCGCCTTCGGATCTACTAACCTGAATATTTCGAGCATCTCTATATTCTCCAGGAGGTAATAACCTAGCATCTAAATCTTTATTCATTTTGCTTTTAACAAAAGTGTTTCTTGCTTGTGCCATTAAGTTCTAGTGTTTAATCCATTTAGATTGACCTCTCATTACTTGAACTATTTCTTCAAGTTTAATGTTTGATAATCTTATTTTAGCGTTTCTTAACGCGGCTCTTTTATCTTTTTTGAATCTTGCTACCATACCTTCTGGGACAGCAGATCTGTTAGCTAATATGTTATATGATATACTTAAATACATTGCCTCCTCGGCCATCTTAGGTACTCTAGTATCTAAGTCATAAGCAAGTCCATCAGATATATATTCTAATACAATTAATCTACTAGCTAAGTTGCTAGAAAAAGTAAACGTTCCGTCTCTGTCATTTATTCCAAACCAACCGTTAACGTTAGAGTATTGTGGATCTAAACCATATAGTCTTCCCCAATTCCAAGGACCTGAACCAAAATCATCTCCATAAACATCATATGCTAAATTATCAAACTCTCTTAAAGCTTGTCCGTTTAATAGTCTATTTGCATTTGTTTCTCTCCATCTTTCTATAGTTATAGATTCTCCTTCTAGATTTTCACCAAAACTATCTTGAGTTGGTTGACCTTGTTGATCTTGTAGTGGAGTTTGGTAAGGGTTTATGGTTAGGTTATTGTTTGGATATAATGGTCTTTTTATTCCATGTATGTCTATCCAAGATAAAGCCACGTAATTAACATAGTCTTGAGGAATTGTTAAAGATAAAGAAGCTGGCACAGTAAGCTCTTGAGACTTAATACTTTTTAAAGTGTCATAGCTAAATTCTTGTAGAGATCTTTTAGCAAAGAATAATACATCAGATTTTTTAGCTGTTTGAATAATTTTACCATCACCTACGTAACCAACCATGTAGTTATCTATAATATCTCTTAGTTTAACGTATTGATAAGATCCATAGTTTTCTTCTACAGCTTCACCTCTTGCTTCTTCAGGAAGAGTAGTAGCATATTGACCTCCATCTAATGTTGTTAGTTGAACAACTATATATATATTAGCACCAGGTGGAGCAACTAATGTTATAGTGTTATTAGTGACTAGCATTTGAGTAACCCATTCACTCCAGCTTCCTGGAAGACCAGTAGTACTAGTGTATGCTTTGAAATTATTTAAACCATAGTTAGCGTCTGTTGGACTCCAGCTAGTAAGAGATCCTAGTACTAGACTAGTATCAAATGTTGTTAAAAACTCTTGGTTTGGATCATTACCAACATTACCTCTAAAACCTTGTGAGCCTTGATAATACTGTTGATTTGTTTCAGTTATTGCCATGTCTTATTAAGATTTTTCGTTAATTGATACTTGTTGAGCTTCTTGCGCGGCTTGTTGTATCACTGTTGGATCATTTATAATTATTCCACAATACTTTAAGATTTGTGATATTAAATTTGTTTGTTCTGAAGTGTCTAGTTCAAACTGAACTGATGTAGTGTTATTGTATATGTATTGACCTAATGTACCAACAGTGAAAGCCCACGTTGGATCATTTGGTTTAAAAACACAATTTATAACTAAAATGTTTGGTTGAGGATTAACTTTGATTAAAAGTTGTTGCACAGTAGAAGGAGCTACTAGTGTTTCTGTCTGCGTAGTATAACAAATAGGGTATTGATTTGTTGGTGCAGTTAAGTTTGATCTTATTATTTTTGAATAATCTGATTTACTCGAGAGTTGAGTAATGGAATCAAACTGAGGATTTGTTGTGTTGTAAGTAGATATAACTTCTCCAATTTTAAATAAATCAGAAGTACCAGTATATATCCAACCATCGTTAACAGTATTGAATGTAAAAGTTGTATCTCTTTCAAAAGGATATAACTTGTAAGCTTGCCCTTTAAACATGTTAAAAAACTCTGTATCGTTTTGTTGATTGTTTTGGTTAAACCTATTTAATTGATTACCGTCAGGAAAATATGACTGAAATATTTCATCTTGAACTTGAACAGCAAGACTGTTGAACTCCGCTGGAGTTACATATCCTCTTTGTTCTTTGTTTAATATGTACAAGACTGTTGTATATACTGAATTTATATTTACCATTGGTTTTATTTTTTATACTAAAAAGGCGGCCGAAACCGCCCTATATTAGTATCACTTGTTTTTATAGCTTTTTATCTATAGATCTGTAAATTTCCACACCTTCGTCTGTTTTCAAGAACGCAGCAAAAGCTGAGTAAGGGTTTTCATCAAAAGGAACATTCATTAGTTTCCTGTTATTTGAAGCCCAGTTGAAAGTTCTTTGGTCTGGAGATAAAGTTATTATTCCCGCTTCAGCAGCTTTTATTGCGAAGTTTCTAAGCTGAACGTTTTCATCGTTAGCTAAACTAATAAACTCTAGTGCGTTATCTTTCGCGAATAATAATAGATCTCTTTTAATTTCTTTAGAACTCATATTATTTACTTCTGAACCTTTTTCAACTCTTAAAATAGCTTCTGCGTGATCAATATCCATTGCACGTGCAGCGTTTAAAGCGTCGATCTGTAGGTCTAAGTCTTCTAAATCATCTTTAGCTTCTTCTACCGCACTATATTCCTCGTAAATTTTATTTTTCAAAGGATGATATAATGAAAGTAACCTTTGTAAGTTTCCTAATTCTTTAGAAACTTTTAAGAAACCATCTTTAAAAACTATATGACCCATCGTGCATTCTCCTTTTTGTTCATCTACTAAAGGTGAATCTTGATTTGTCGCATATCTTAATTCTCTTTGCATTCCTGATTTTGAATCAAAATACAATAAAGAATGTTTTCTAGTATGTCTTCCAGGTATTGTTAAAGTTAAAGGAGATTTACTTCCTTTTAAATAATAAATTCTATCTTTTATTTCCCAACTTGGTTTAGTTGGTTTTACTGGTGCTACTTTTGTAGCTACCGTTTGAGGTGCAACCTCTATAGT